>JADMIO011020064.1_pt1 | contig 19524 bp, 13 predicted proteins | sample 8958161 | NCBI WGS metagenome assembly JADMIO01 (sample SAMN16585339, study PRJNA669376) | soil metagenome | isolation source: Crop rotation soil | place: USA: Cullars Rotation, Alabama | collected 2011
CGCGACAACTTGTCCACGTGGAATTCTAAGCTTAGGATCCCAATGTGCTGGAAAGGTCGGTCAAGCGTATCGGCGCGTGATACACCTCTTGCCCCCCCGGGTCGCATGAGACACGTCGCGGCCCCGACGCGTGCGACAACTCCTTCGCGACAAGCACGTTGCCGTGCTTGGCTCCGCACGCGCCGCGGCGGGCTCAACCCCCGGCGAGGTCGCGCGCGATGAGCCGCGCCGCGTCGCGCCCGAGCGCTAACGCGAAGTTGGTGCCGCGGTCCCAGGGATAGACCTGGCTCATCGAGGCCGCGTAGAGCCCCGCGAGCGGCGTCCGCACACTCGGGACGTGTCGTGAGTGCTCGAGCCCGGGGATGGGCTGCGCATACGGTGTGTGGAAGAGCCACGACTCGCGGATCCACGAGCGCTCGAACGCGGGGTTGAAGCGCGTGAGCGCCGGGAGGTATTGCTCCAGGAGATCCTCCTTGGTGAGGCGGAAGGTCGGATGCGACGGGTCCAGGTAGTCGCCCAGGTAGACCAGGTGGTCGCCGCCGTAGTGGACCGGATCCACGAAGTTCGTGTGCTCGACCAGCGCGAGGAACGGGAAGCCCGCGCTCTTCGCGAGGTTGTACCAGTAGGCGCTCCCGAGCGGGCGGTCGAGCGCGAGCACCACCACCAGCGCCCCGAGCGAGCGCAGGTCGCGGAGCGCGCTCGCATACGTCGAGGGCAGCCCCGGGGCGATGCGCGCGAGCAGCGCCGGCGAGGTCGTCGCGAGGACGGCGTCGAACGGCTCCGGAGCGCCGGTCGCACCGGTCGTGACGAGCAGGCGGCGCGGGCCGCCCGCGGCGATCGCCGTGACCGGGCTCTCGAAGCGGATCGCCGCCCCGCGCGCCGCGGCGCGCTCGGCGAGCGTGTCGATGAAGCGCTGGAAGCCGCCGCGGAAGGTCCCCAGGCGAGGCGTGCGCACCTTGAGGCGCGCCCACAGCCACGCCATGTTGACGGTGTCCAGGTTCTCCTCGCCGAACTTGCTCACGAGCAGGGGCCGCCAGATGGCCTCGTGCACGCGCGCGCCGCACGCGCGCCGCATCCACGCGTCCGCGGTCGAGCGCTCGAGGTGGCGCCAGAACGGCGTCAGGCGCAGGTAGAGGCCCACGAGCCCGAAGCGGATCGCGTCGGCGAGCGAGAAGCGGCGCGCGAGGAAGGAGAGGATGCGCGCCGGCGAGTCGAACGGGTGGAAGGCGCCGCCGTCGTAGATGACGGTGGTCGGGCGCGGGAAGAACGCCTGGTCCCTCAGGCCGAGCTCCTCGAGCAGCCGGAGCACGCTCGTGTCGGACGCGAACCAGTGGTGGTAGTACTGCTCGAGCTCCCAGTCCCAGCCCGCGCGGCGGAAGCCGGCGGCGAGCCCGCCGGCGCGCGTCGCCGCCTCGAGCACGACGACCTCGTGGCCGCTCCCGGCGAGGTCGTAGGCGGCGGCGAGGCCTGCGAGGCCGGCGCCGATGACGGCGATGCGCGGTCGAGCCATGGCGGGATTCGGGGCGGGCCGGGGCGTGCGGCGCGATCAGCAGGCGACGGCCGCTCCGGCCGGCATCACCGGAGCCGCGAGCGCAGCGCGAACAGCTCGCGGAACGCGCGCAGGATGACGCGCGGGTTGCCGCCGGTCTGCGACCCGGCGACCCGGGGGAGGTGGGTGACCTCGACCTCCTTGATGCGCGCCTTCAGCCGGTGCGCCCGGGCGTAGACCTCCTGGTTGATCATGGCGCCCTCGGACTCGATCTCGATCTGGTCGAGGAAGCTCTTGCGGTAGAAGCGGAAGGCGCAGTTGACGTCGCGCACGCGGATCCCGAGCAGCACCCTCCCGACCCAGTTCCAGCCCGCCGAGTAGAGCCGGCGCACGAGCGGGTCCTGGCGGTCCTTGCGATAGCCGGTGACGATGTCGTGGTCGGGGAGGAAGGGGATCAGGCGCTCGATCTCGCGCAGGTCGAACTGGCAGTCGCCGTCGGTGAAGAAGACCCAGTCGTAGCGCGCCGCCCGGAGCCCGACCTTGAGCGCGTGGCCGTAGCCGCGGTTGGGCGTCTCGGTGATCACGCGCACGACGTCCGCGTGCCGGCGCGCGAGGTCCTCCGCGATCTCACGCGTGCGGTCGCGGCTGCCGTCGTTGGAGACGATCACCTCGTGGCGCCCGGCGAGCCGGCCCAGCACCTCGAGGCTCTGCTCGATCATCCGCGCGACGTTCTTCTCCTCGTTGTAGCAGGGGAACGTGAGCGAGATGTCGGGCCGAGGGGGGGCCTGCGCCGCCGGCCTTCCCGGGGCGTCGTCGCGGCCGCGGGAGCTCAGGGCTCCCTCCACGCGAAGCCCAGGCTCGGCTGCTGCTGCCACTTGCCGGTCGCGAGGCGCTCCTTCAGCTCGGCGCGGCTGGCGGTGAAGAAGTGCCGGTCCTCGGTCGGGTTGAAGAGCGCGAAGACCTCGGTCGAGCCCCGTCCCGGCCCGGTGCGGATGTAGCCCTCGGAGCGCTCGTGGATCCAGCCCTTCGCCACCAGCTCCGTGACCTCGTCGGCGCGCGACGAGTAGGTGTGACGCTTGCGGTCCGGCGAGAGCATGCGCTCGACCGTGACCATGTCCGGCCGCGGCTCGGCGCCGACGTAGAACGGCACCGGCTGGTCCTTGTAGCCGCCGGCGATGGAGATGCTCTTCTCGTCGAGCGAGGTGGTCAGGAAGTCGTCGACGCCGTCGGCCCCGAGCGCGCGGAACATGGGCGCCTTCGCGATGACGCGATCGCGGAGCCAGTAGCGCACGACCGCGCCGGTGACGACGACCGCGAGGATCACGGCGGCGACCACGATGCGACGCATGCGCGGAGCTCTCCTCCTTGACGGGGACGGCCCGGGGCGGCGCGCGTCCGGACCGGCGCCGTTCGTCCGCCCGGGCCGGAAGCGGGCCGGGGCGAGCCGGGAGTAGAGATGGTAGCGCAGGCCCTCCCGGATCGCCATCGCCCGGATGCGGCCCACGCCGAGGCGTCCGCGCGCGCGGCGACGCCTCGGCCGGGAGACTCCCCGTGCTACGATCCCCCGGTCCGAACATACCGACCGTGTGCACCGTTCCCCGTGCATCCGCGCGGAGATCAGGAGCCGCCCCTGGATCCAGCCACCGCCGCGACCGCGAACGATCCCGAGAGCGAGCGCAAGCGCTTCGAGGAGAAGCGCCGCCTGGTCGCCGACCTCTACCTCGCCGGCGAAGGCATCGAGATCGGCGCGCTGCACCAGCCGCTGGCGGTGCCCCCGCGCGCGCGCGTGCGCTACGTGGACCGCCTCCCGGTCGCCGAGCTCCGCCGCCACTACCCCGAGCTCGAGACCCTGCCGCTCGTCGAGGTCGACGTCATCGACGAGGGCGAGCGCCTCGCGAGCGTCGCCGACGGCTCGCTCGACTTCGTCATCGCCAACCACTTCCTCGAGCACTGCGGCGACCCCATCGCCGCCGTGGAGAACATGCTCCGCGTCCTGCGCCCGGGCGGGATCCTCTACCTCGCCTGCCCCGAGAAGCGGCTCACGTTCGACCGCAACCGCCCGGTGACGCCGTTCGGGCACCTCCTGCAGGACCACCTGCGCGGGCCACAGCACAGCAAGCGCGCGCACTTCGAGGAGTGGGCGCGCCTGGTCGACGGCGTGCACGACGACGCGGCGCGCGCGGCCCACGTCGAGCGCCTGCTCGCGCTCGACTACAGCATCCACTACCACGTCTGGACGCAGACCGAGATGCTCGAGCTCGTCTACCGCCTGCGCCACGACCTCGGCCTCCCGTTCGAGGTCGAGCTGGTGATGCGCAACGAGTACGAGGTCATCCTCGTGCTGCGCAAGGCCGCCCTCTAGAGCGCGATCCGCCAGAAGGGCGGCTGCTGGGTCAGGTTCGGGTTGTAGAAGGGGTCGCGATCGACCCGGTCCCCCCAGCGCTCGCGCAGCCGGTGCACCTCGGCCTCGCTCGGCTCCTCGTCGAGGGGTGAGCACCCGGCGTGATAGACCTCGGCGCCCGGCAGCACCAGGCAGCGCAGGCCGCGCGCCGCGAGGCGCAGGCAGTAGTCCGTGTCGGCGAGCGGCCCGAGCGCGGGGTCGAGCCCGCCGGACTCGAGGAAGAGCGCCTTGCGTGTGAGCAGGCAGGCGCCGGAGACGGCGGATACGTTGCGCGGCACGATCGTGCTCAGGTAGTAGCCGCGGTCGTCCGCCGGCACGCCCCGGTGCGCGGGGTGGGGACGCCCGGCAGCGAGGAGGAGGCCCGCCGACTCCACCCGGTCGCTGGGCAGGAGCAGCTTCCCCGAGACGGCCCCGACCGCGTCGAGCTGGCCGTGCTCGACGAGGCGCTCGAGCCAGCTCGGCTCGCACGGCTCGACGTCGTCATGGAGCAGCACGAGGAGCTCCCCGGCGGCCGTACGTGCGGCGGCGTCGATGCGCTCCGCGAGCGTGGCTCCCGGGACGCTCACCGCGCGCACGCCCTCGGGGAACGCGCTCACTGCCCCGTCCATCGCACTGGACGTCGGGAAGTCCGAGGCGAGCGAGCTCGGGTTGCGCCCGGGAAACGCCCCGGTGCTCCGATGGGAGGGGAGCCCGCTCCCCTCACGCTCCCCGCCGACGCTGGACGTGGTCGTCCCTGGGCGCGGAATCTCGATCACCAGCACCTCGAGGGGACGCCAGGCGGTGCGCGCGAGCAGCCGCTCGACGGCGTTCGCGGTGACGTCGAGCTGGCGCCCGCCGGCGAAGCGGGTGCCGCCCGAGGTGGCGAGGAGGACGCTCACCAGCGGGCGCCCCCGGACCCGGTGGCGCACGGAGTGGAACCCCGGCGACGGCGAGCTCTCGAGCCAGGCGTCGGCGCCGTCGCGCGCGAGCCGCTCCCGGATCGCCGCCTCGGCCGCGAAGTGCGCGTAGGGCTTGCTCTCGGCGCTCGCCGCGGTGGAGGCCGCGTGCATGCGCCAGCTGTAGAGCACCTCCGGGACGTGGACCACCTGGCCGCCGTCCTCGGTGAAGCGCAGGACGAGGTCGTAGTCCTGCGCCCCGTCGTGCTCCGGGCGGAAGCCGCCGATCGCGCGCAGCCGGTCGATCGCGTAGACACCGAGGTGGCAGGTGTACATGCACGAGAGGAAGTAGGAGGGCGACCAGTCGGGCTTGAAGAAGGGATCGCAGCGCGCGCCGTCCGGATCGAGCTTGTCCTCGTCCGAGTAGAGCATGCGCGCCTGCGGCTGGCCGCGGAGCGCGCGGGCCATGGCGAGGAGCGCCCCGGGGGCGAGGACGTCGTCGTGGTCGAGCAGCGCCGCGAAGGCGCCGGCGGCGGTCGCGAGGGCGCGGTTCGTGGCGGCCGAGATGCCGCCGTTCCGCTCCGTGCGCTCGACGTGGATGCGCGGGTCCGCGGCGCGGTGGCGCGCGAGGACCTCGGCGACGTGGGGCCGGGTGGACGCGTCGTCCACGATGCGGAGCTCCCAGCGCGGGTAGGCCTGGGCGCGCACCGAGTCGATGGCGGCCTCGAGATAGGCGGCCGGGGGGTCGTGCACCGGCAGGAGCACGGAGAAGAGCGGTGCCTCCGGCCACGTGGCGAGGAGCTGCTCCGCCTCGGCGGAAAGCGCCCCCGGCTCGGCCTGGCGGTGGCGCAGCCAGTGCCGGTAGGGGTCCGTGCACGCCGCGTCCGTGCGCCGGATGGCCTCGGCCAGCGCCGCGACCATGGTGGTGACGTCGCCGCGGCTCCACGCGGCGCGCGCCTCCTCCGTGAGCGAGCGCACGCGCGTCCCCATCCACGGCATCCACGCATCGAGCATCGCCAGCGCCTCGGCGAGGCCGTCCTCGTCGCGCAGCGGCTCCAGCGTGACCTCCTCGACGACGAGGCGGTCGCCGGGCGCGAGCGGTGCGACGCGCAGGGCGGCGGCCTGGGGCGGAAGCCAGAGGGGCCGCGCGAGCTCCGTGCGCGTCCGGTCGATCCGTCCGAGCGGATACGCGGTCGCGGGGGTGAAGCCCTTGCCCACGTCGAGGTGCAGGCGGGCGATGCAGGGGCGCTCGGCGCGCGCGGCGACGCGCACCCGGGTCCAGCCGAGGACGGAGCCCATGAGCGTCCGCTCCCAGGCGGCGTCGGGCGCGTTGGAGTCGGTGGGAGCCACGTTACCGGCGGAGAACGGTGTCAAGCGGGAGGTCGCGCGTGGCGCCTGCGGGAGTGGACTCTAGCACGCGCGAGGTGGCGCCCGCGAGCCTCGGCGGAGCTCCACGACGCCCGCGAAGAGAAGGCTCGAGGCGGTGGACGAGGCGCTTTCCCGGACAGGCGAAATGGCATGGAGGGCGCGCGCCTGACCTACCGTCCGCGCTCGCGCTCAGGTACGATCCGGGCGGCGCGCGCGCTCGGCTCGTCGAGCCCTGCGCGGACGCGCGGAGCCTCGCTTTCGCTCGCGAGCCAAGGCATGCAGATACGTTCCCCGATCGTGGCGCGGCTGGTCGCCCGCGCACGCCGTTACGTGGCGCCGGCGCCCCCCGTCCCGGATGCGCGCGGGGGCGCGGCGGCCGAGCGCGGAGTCCCGGGCCACCGCACCGCGCACGCCGCGGGCGCGCCCGGCGGGGTGGTCGCCGCCGGCGCGACGCCGGCCGCGCTCGGCGCCGGCGACGCGCTCGCGCAGCCGCATCCGGGATACACGTCGAGGTCGCCCGCCGAGGACGAGCGGGAGATCTGGATCCACCTCGACCGTCCGGTGCTCGAGCGCGTTCCGGTCCTGGGCGGCACCCTCGAGTACGACGGCTGGGCGTGCGCGCTCGAGCCCATCGTCGCGATCGAGGTCCTGCTCGACGGCATCCCGGTCTCGGCAGCGTCCCACGGCTACGTCCGCCGCGATGTGCGCCGCGCGCACGCGCACGTCCCGGGTGCCGGCAAGAGCGGCTTCCGGGGCGTCCTCGACCTCACGGGCGTCGCCGAGGGCGCGCATGCGTTCGAGCTGCGCGCGCGCACGACGGGCGGCGTCGTGGCGTCGGTGCTCGGGCGGGTGACGGTGAGCGCGACGCCGCCGCCGGAGGAGGGCCCCGGCGTGCCGGACTGGGACGGCCAGTGGGCCCAGCTCGGCGCCGGCCGCCCGCCCGCTGCGGCGACCCTCGCGGCGGCCGCGACGATGTCGCGCTGCTACCGGGTGCAGCCGCGCTTCGGGTTCGTCGTGGTGGTGCGCGAGCACGACCCCGAGCTCGTGGCCGACACGCTCGCGTCGCTGCGCGCGCAGGCCTATCCCGGCCACGAGACCGTGGTCGTGGACGACGGCTCGACCGACCCGCGCCTGTCGGCCCTGCTCGCGGCCGTGCCGCGCGCCGACCCCCGTGTCCGGGTCCTGCGCCACGAGCTGCCTCTGGGGCAGGCGCGTGCGCTCTCGGCCGGGCTCGCGGCGCTGGCCACCGACTTCGTGGCCCTGGTGGGCGCGGAGGACGTGCTCTCGCCGCTCGCGCTCCACTCGTTCGTGCGCCGGGTCAACGAGCGGCCGGCGACGGACGTGCTCTACAGCGACTCCGATCGCATCGCGCCCGACGGCGAGCGTTACCACCCCGCGTTCAAGCCCGACTGGAGCCCCCACCTGCTCCTCGCCACCGACTACCTGTGCGGACTGCTCGCGCTGCGCCGGGACCTGGTGGTCGAGGCAGGCGGGATCGACGCGACGCTCCCCGGCGCGCATGCGCATGATCTCGCGCTGCGCGTGACCGAGCGAGCCGCCGCGGTCGAGCACGTCGCCGACGTGCTCTACTCGGCCCGCCTCGCCCGCGCCGAGACGCCGGCGGACCGGAGCCCGTTCGCGCGCGGCGCCACCCGCGAGGCGATCGAGCGGGCGCTCGTCCGGCGCGGCGTCCGGGGCTCGGTGGAGGCGACCGCGCGCGACGGGATCTTCCGCGTGCGCCGCGCCCTCGCCGAGGAGCCGCTGGTCTCGATCCTGGTCCCGACCGCTTCCACGCGGCACATCGGCCGCTGCGTCGGCAGCGTGCTCGAGAGGACGCGCTACCGGCGCTACGAGCTGCTCGTGCTCGACACCTCGTGCGGGGACCCGGTGGTGAAGGAGCGGATCGCCGAGCTCGCCTCGCGTGACCCGCGCGTGCGCGTCCTCGAGGACCCGCGGCGGCCCTTCAACTTCGCGGCCACCAACAACCGCGGGGCCGAGCGCGCGCAGGGCGAGTTCCTGCTCGCCCTCAACGACGACACCGAGGTGCTCGAGCCGGACTGGCTCACGGCCATGGTCGGCGTCGCGGTCGGGGACCCCCGGGTGGGCGTGGTCGGCGCGCGCCTGCTCTACCCCAGCGGACGCATCCAGCACGCCGGCGTGGTGCTCGGGATCGGCGAGATCGCGGGCCATGCGTTCCGCCACTTCCCGGCCGATCACCCCGGCTACCTCGGGCTCGGGGCGTGCGAGCGCGAGGTCGGCGCCGCGACCTTCGCGTGCGCCCTCGTGCGTCGCTCGGTCTGGGAAGAGCTCGCCGGCCTCGACGAGGTGAACCTGCCGCTCTCGTACAACGACGTCGACTTCTGCCTGCGCGCGCGCGCCGCCGGCCACCAGATCGTGTACACGCCGGAGGCGAAGCTGCTGCACTTCGAGTCGGCCACCCGCGGCGGCTCGGACGCCTCGGTCGGTTACCTCTACGTTCGCCGCCGGTGGCGCGAGGCGCTCGCGCGCGATCCCTATTACAACCCCAACCTCACGCTCGCGGGCGAGGACTTCGGCCTCGACCTCGAAGGCGACGACGCATGAGCGCCCGGGAGCGCCGGTCCGCGATCGGGGCGGGCGCCGCGCAAGGACCGGCATGAGCAGCGCTCCCGAGCCCGAGCTCTCCGGGGGGGCAGGGGAGCCGGCGCCGCCCGCCGCGCCTCCGCGCGCCTCCGGGACGGGGGAGCCCGGCGCGGCTCCCGCGCCCCAGGCGGCCGATCCCGGCGCGAGGCCCGCGGCGGACCGGACCGCGGCGGCGGTCGCCGCCGCGCCCGCGGCGACGCCTGCCGCCCGGATCGTCGCGCTCGATCTGCCGCGGCGCGAGGAGGCCGGCGACGACGCCGTCGCCTGCGGGCGGGCGTTGCTCGAGCACCTGCCCGGGCTCATCCCCGGCCTCGGCTTCCGCTTCTACGGCTGGGTGGCGCCCCTCGCGTCGCTCTCGCCGCTCGACCGGCTGGAGCCCATCCGCACCGATCGCGAGCTGCTCGACCGCACGCTGTGCGAGCCGCCCGCGCTCCACCACGCCATCGGGCCGCTGCCCTCGGTCGCGCGCGTCGCGGCGCTGCGCGCGGCGCCGGTCGCGATGCTCACGCTGCTCGACCTCGACGACGCCCTGCGTCCGGCGCCGGACGAGCCGCGCGACGCCATCCGCCGCGCCGTCCTGCTGCGCGCGGCCGGGGCCTTCGCGAGCCGCGTGGTGGTCCCGACCGAGCTCGCCGCGGCGCGGGCCGCGAGCGAGCTCGGGATCGCGCGCGAGCGCATCTCCGTGGTGGCTCCGGGCGTCGCGGTGGAGACCGACGCTGCGGCGCCGGCCGCGGCGCTGGACTGGATCCGGGCGCGCCATGCGCTCGACGCGCCGTTCCTGCTGTGGGCGGCGACGCCCGACGAGGTCCGCAACATCGCCCAGCTCGTGCAGGGACTGCTCGCGGTCGCCGAGCGCCTCCCGGGCACGCTGCTGGTCTTCTCGGACCGGCAGAGCCGTCGCGCCCAGCCCTCCTTCCTGGCGCAGGAGCTGCGGCGCATCGGCCTGGGCGCGCGGATCCGCCTGCTCGACGCGATGCCGCCCCGGGAGTGGCGGTTGCTCGTGCAGGCGGCGCGGGCGGTGGTGGTGCCCGACCCGGGGCGCGCGTTCCCGTACCTGGCGCTCGAGGCGATGGCGCTCGGAGCGCCGGTCGCCGCCCACGACTCGCCGCTTCACCGCGAGGTGCTGGCGGACGGCGCGCGGCTCTTCGACCCGGCGCGTCCGGCGGCGCTCGTCGAGGCGCTGGTCGGCCTCGATGCGCCGGCGTCGGCGGCGCTCGCCGCGAGCGCGCGCGCACGCGCCGCCTCCTTCCGCTGGGAGCGCTCCGCGCGGCTCACCGCGGAGCTCTACCTGGAGCTCCTCGACGGACCCGCCGCGGTGCGTGACCTGGCGATCCCGCCGGAGCTCGCCGCGGTGGCGCCGGCCGAGCTCGTGGACCTCGAGCCGCTGCTCGCGCCGCACCGCCGCGCCGCCTCGCGCCGGGTGCTGCTCGCGCTCGCGCCGGCGCCGGCGGAGGTCACGGACGCGCGCCTCGCCGACCCCGACGAGATCGCGGGGTGGCACGTGCTCGTAGCGCTCGCGAGCGTGCGCTCGGGGCCGGAGGTCAGCTACGTGCCGGGCGACGCCGCGCTGGTGCCGCTCGCGGGATCGCTCGAGCCGCTCGCGACCGTGGTCGGTGCGGCCCGCGTCGAGCCGCTCGAGCGCTGGCTCCACCCCGAGGGCGGGAGCGGGCGCGTGCTCCCGCTCCCGCAGGCGCCCGAGCTCCTCACGTCGCACCCTCCGCGGCCGGGCCTGGTCGCGTTCCGCCTCGCCGAGCGGTCCCTGCCGGCCTTCCCTGGAGAGCTGCGCTCGGTGTGGCTGGGGCGGCGCATGAACCCCGCCACGCTCCCCTTCGAGCGGCCCACGGCCGAGCTGGCGGTGAGCGCGCTCGAGGCGACCGAAGGCGCCGCCCGCGGCCTGGTGACGCTGCTGCTCGTCGACCCCGAGGCGGTGAGCGCGGAGCTCCTCGCCGGGATCGGCGAGCGGCTGCGCCACTCCGCCAGCCGCTACCGGATCGTGCTGCCGCTCGGTCCGGCGCAGGCGCTCGAGCGCTCGCAGCAGCTCCACGAGGCGGCGCGGTCGTGGCTCGCCGGCGTCGTGCTCGACGACGGCGCGCGCGCTCCGGAGGCGGCGGCCGCGCTGCGGCGCGACGGCCTGCGCGTTTGCCTGCGCGCCCGCATCGGCGGCGCCGACCCGCGCGCGCTCGCCGCCGAGGTGCTGCGCATCCGCGCGGTCGGCGCCGACGACGTGCTGCCGCGGTTCGGAGCACCCGGCGCCGTCCCCAGGGCACTCGCCGAGGCGGTCGCGAGCGAGTGCCGCCGGCACCTCGGCGCCGAGGCGGTCGTCGAGCTCGAGCGCGAGCTGCTCGAGGCGCGCGCGGAGCTCGGTCTCGCGCGCACGCCGCTCGGGAGGAGCGACCGCTCCGACGACGGCCACCGCGCCTGCCGGGCCGAGCTGCGCGAGGTGGCGGAGTCGCACCGGCGCGCCATCGAGCTGCTCGAGGCGTACGTCGGGCGCCTCGAGCGGAGCCTGGTCCGGGCGCTCTCCGCGAACCGGGAGCAGCCATGAACCCGTGGGCGCACGAGCGGCCGGCCGCCGGGCGGGAGCCGGTGCCCGAGTGCAGCATCATCGTCCCGCTCTACAACCGCAGCCTGTTCACGCGGCTCTTCCTGCTGGCGCTGCGCGGCGTGCTCCCGGAGAAGCCGCGCTGCGAGGTCCTGCTGGTGGACAACGGCTCGAGCGACGACACCCGGACGGTGCTCGCGGAGCTCGCCTCCGAGCACCGCGTCATCACCCTCGAGGCCAACCGCAACTTCGCCGGAGGGTGCAACGCCGGCGCCGCCGTGAGCCGGGGCAAGTACCTCTACTTCCTCAACAACGACACGGTGCCGCTGCCCGGGTTCGTGGAGACGCTGGTGGAGGCGCTCGAGCGGGACGCCTCGTTCGCCATCGCCGGCTCGCGCCTGCTCTACCCGGACGGGCGCATCCAGCACGCGGGGCTCGGCATCAACCGTGCCCGGCTCCCGGCACACCTCTACCATCTGTGCCCGTTCGACCTCCCCGCCGCCAACCGGCGCCGCGTCGTGCAGGCCGTGACCGGCGCCTCGCTGCTCATCCGGCGCGCGGAGTTCGAGGCGCTGGGCGGGTTCGACGGCGGCTTCCGCAACTCGTTCGAGGACGTCGACCTCTGCCTCAAGGCAGGCGCGCTCGGCGGCCGCGTCCTCTACTGCCCGGAGAGCACGCTCTACCACTTCGAGTCGGTCTCGGAGGGCCGGCACGACCACGACGAGGAGAACCGGCTGCGCTTCCTCGCGCGCTGGTACGACCGCGTCGAGCCGGACGAGGAGCGCATCTACGCCGCCGACGGCTTCCCGGTCGACCCGCGACCGATCCCCGAGAGCCTGTTCGGGCTCCGCTACCGCCTCGAGCAGGAGCGCCTCGCGCGCCACTCGTGGGAGGTGCAGGCGGTGCGCTTCGCGGAGAAGGGCGCGCGCCTGCTGGCGCGGCTCGACGAGCTCGGCTCGCTGCGCGTCGGAGCGCCGGCGTCCACCGCCGCCCTCCCCGAGGGCTCACGCCTCGAGCCGGGCGGCGCCGCCGCGGCTCCCGCGCCGACGATGCTCACGCCGGCGTCCGGAGCGACGGCTCCTGAAGCGGCGGCGAGCGCGCGCGCGCGGCGCGAGCACGCGAACCCGATCCTGCTCTCCTCCGACCTCCCCGCGCGCATCGAGGCCGGCTCGCCGGTCGTCGTGCGCCTCGAGGTGGCGTTCCCCGGCTCGCCCGGCGCGCCCGGCTACGCGGTGGAGCTCTTCTGGTCCGCCGCCGGCCCCGACGCGGCGGCGCCGGGCAGCGAAGGCGGCCTCGACGCGCCGGGCGCGCGCGAGGGCGAGGTCGTCCTTGCCGCGAGGGCCGAGCTCGGCGTGATCGCCGAGGGCCTCGCGAGCGGGGCGGTCGAGGTGGCGCCTCCGGTCGGACGCGGCCAGTGGGACCTCGTGGTCCTGACCGCGGGGAGCGCGGGCGAGAAGCGCGAGCTCGGACGCGAGCGGGTGCTGGTGTGGCCGCGCTACGGCGCCCGCTACGAGCCGCACGTCCCGGCGACCGCGCTCGCGGGACGCACGTTGCGTGTGCCGGTCGTGCTGCGCAACACCGGGATGAAGGTGTGGGACAGCGGCGGCACCTTCCAGCTCGGCTATCGCTTCCGCGTGCCCGCGGCGGAGGGCGTCACCGGGGCCGAGCACGAGGGCCGCTGCGCTGCGATCGGCGAGCGCGTCGGCCCGGGCGAGCACCTCACCATCCTGGGCGCGGTGCAGGTGCCGGACCGGCCCGGCACCTTCCAGCTCGAGTTCGACCTGGTGGAGGAGGGGGTGGCGTGGTTCTCCCACCTCGGCGTCGCGCCCGAGGTGACCACGCTCGAGGTCGCGGCCAGGAGCCGAGCGCTCGATCCCGCCGCCGACCCCGGCCGCGCGCATGCCGGCGATCCGCTCTCGTCCCTGCTCGACGAGCGCGACCAGCTCCTGCGCCTCGAGCGCATGGAGGCCGAGCTCCGCCGCCAGCGCCTCATCGCGCGCGTGGCGGAGCTCGAGGCCGGCGCCGCGTGGCTCTCCTCGGAGGTCGCCGCGCTCAAGGCGGCGCGCGCGGACGTGATCGAGCAGCTCGGAGCCGAGCAGAAGGAGCGCGAGCGCACCGTGGCCGAGCTCGAGGCCGAGCAGCGCCGCCGCGACGGGCTCGACCGCCGCTTGCAGGAGATCGAGGGCTCGCGCCTGTTCCGCCTGCTGGGTCCGCTGCGCCGCTGGATGGGCGGCCCGTAGGCTCGGGCACCGGGGAGCGCCAAGCCACATCGGAACGTCGTGGACCCTGGGGATCCCGAGGGGAGCTCGCTCCCCTCGGATCACAAATATCGGCGTCTGGCGGGCATGCCCCGCGTCGAGATCCGCGCAATCCGCGTGATAAACTGCCCGCTTCCCATGCTCGCGAGTCTCCGTAACCTCATGCGCCACCGTGCGCTCCTGCGCGCGCTCACGCTGCGCGAGGTGCAGGCGCGCTATCGCGGCTCGTTCCTGGGGTTCCTGTGGTCGTTCCTCAACCCCATGCTGCTGCTCGCGATCTACACCTTCGTGTTCGGCTACGTCATGCCCACGAGCGGCGAGTCGCCGCGGCCGTTCGGCGTGTTCCTGTTCACCGGGCTCCTGCCGTGGACCTGGTTCTCCGGCGCCCTGCTCGAGTCGTCGTGGTCGATCGTGCACGGCGGGGTCCTGCTGCGGAAGGTCGTGTTCCCGGCCGAGGTGCTGCCGCTCGTGCCGGTGCTCGCGAACGCGATCCACTTCCTCGTCGCGATGCCCGTGCTCATGACCGTGCTCGCGGTCTACGGGCACCTGCCGGGCTGGAACGCGCTCGCGGTGGTGCCCATCTTCTTCATCCAGCTGCTCATGACCGCGGGGCTCGCGCTCGTGTTCTCGGCGCTCTCGGTGCTCTTCCGCGACGTGCCGCAGCTCCTCAACCACGCCATCATGATCGGCTTCTGGCTCGCTCCCGTGGTCTACGTGCTCGCCAACCTCAAGCCGGAGCTGCAGAACATCGTCCTGCTCAACCCGGTCACGCACCTCATCCTGGGCTGGCACAACGCGCTCTTCTTCGATCGTCCGCCGGAGTGGCGCGGCCTGCTCGTGACCGGGGTCGTCTCGGTGCTCACGGCCGTGCTCGGCTACGCCTTCTTCGACCGCCTCCGCGAAGTGCTGCCGGAGGAGGTGTGACCGAGGCCATCCGCGCCGACCGCGTCTCCAAGGTCTACGCCCGCTTCGCGCTCCGGCGTCAGTTCGCGACGCTCAAGAGCGCGCTCGTGGGCGGCTCGCTCTTCCGCGAGCTCAAGCCGGAGGCGACGTTCACCGCGGTCGAGGACGTGTCGTTCGTGGTGCCGACCGGGACCACCGTCGCCATCATCGGCCCCAACGGCTCCGGGAAGTCGACGCTGCTCAAGCTCCTCGCGGGCGTGCTCAAGCCGACCGCGGGCCGGGTCGCGGTGCGCGGCCGCACCGCGGCGCTGCTCGAGCTCGGCACCGGCTTCCACCCCGAGGTGAGCGGGCGCGAGAACGCCATCATCAACGGCATGATGCTCGGCCTCACGCGCCGGCAGATCGAGCAGAAGCTGCCGGAGATCGCCCGCTTCGCCGAGATCGGCGACTTCATCGACGCGCCGGTCAAGACCTACTCCTCCGGCATGTACGCGCGGCTCGCGTTCGCTGTCGCGTTCGCGGTCGAGCCCGACGTGCTGCTGGTGGACGAGATCCTGGCCGTCGGCGACGAGGCCTTCGGGCACAAGTGCCTCGACCGCTTCCACGACATCAAGCGCCGCGGCGCCACCATCGTGTTCGTGACGCACGGCCTCGCCCTCGCGGAGGCGCTCGCGGACACGGTCCTGCTCATGGAGGGCGGGCGGCTCACCGCCGAGGGCATGCCGCGCGAGGTCGTGGACCGCTACCGCGGCCACGTGCACGCGCGCGAGACGCTGTCGCTCGCGCAGGAGAACGTCGCCCAGCAGAGCGAGGAGACGCCGGCCGAGCCCGTGGTCGAGCCCGCGGACAGCGCCGGGGCAGCGGCCGAGGCGCTCGACCCGTTCACGCCGCGCCGCTGGGGCAGCGCGCAGGTGGAGATCGCCGAGGTCGTGCTGCGCGCCAAGGACGGCACGCCCACCGAGCTCTTCCAGACCGGCGACACCGTGCTCCTGGACATCGAGGTGGTGGCGCACGAGGCGCAAGCCGACTTCGTGTTCGGGTTCGCGGTGCGCGGGCGCGACGGCCACCTCGCCTATGGCACCAACACCTCGGTCGAGGGCTACGTCTCGCGCTCGCTCGCCGGGCGGGCGCGCGTGCGCCTCGAGCTGCCGGCGCTCATGCTGCTCGAGGGCAGCTACGCGCTCGACGTCGCGGTCCATCGCCGGGACGGCTTCGCGCTCGACTACCGCCACGCCTGCCGCATCTTCGCGGTGCGCAACCCGTGGCCCGAGACTGGCGTCGCCCGGCTCGAGCACGCCTGGAGCTTCGAGGGCCTCGGTCCGGGCGACGAGGTCACGCTCGACAAGCCGCCGCGCTAGGAGCCCCGTCCGTGAAGCCGGCCAGGCTCCGTCGCCTCCATCCTCAGATCCGGGGGCTCGTTCGCTTCGCTTCCGGTGCCCCCGGACCCCAGCGCGGCCAGCGACCTCCGGTCGCCGCTCCGCGCTTGCGCCTGTCACCGATCACCCCCGGAGGACCTCGATGGCCATCGAGTCGGTGAACCCCGCGACCGGGGAGCGCATCGCGCGCCACGAGGAGACCTCCGACTCGGCCTGCGACGCGATCCTCGAGGCCGCCGACCGCGCCGGCCGCGCCTGGGCCGCGCGTCCCCTCGACGAGCGTGCGGCGTGCGTGCGCGAGGCCGGCGTCCTCCTGCGCGCCCGCAGCGAGGAGCTGGCGCGGCTCATGGCGCTCGAGATGGGCAAGCCGCTCGCGCAGGGACGCGCCGAGGTCGCGAAGTGCGCGGGCGCCTGCGACCACTTCGCCGATCGCGGCGCCGTCTACCTCGCGCCGGAGACGGTCGCGACCGAGGCTTCTGCGAGCTACGTCGCGTTCCGGCCGCTCGGGGTCGTGCTCGCGGTCATGCCCTGGAACTTCCCGCTCTGGCAGGTCTTCCGCTTCGCCGCGCCGGCGCTCGTCGCGGGCAACGCCGCGGTGCTCAAGCACGCCTCCAACGTCACCGGCGCGGCGCTCGCCATCGAGGCGCTGCTGCATGCGGCCGGGATCCCACGCGACCTCTTCCGCGCGGTGGTGGTGCCCGGCGCGCGCACCGAGAGGCTGGTCGTGCACCCGCTCGTGCGCGCGGTCACGGTGACCGGCAGCGTCGAGGCCGGACGCGCGGTCGCCGCCGCCGCCGGCCGAGCGCTCAAGAAGACCGTGCTCGAGCTCGGCGGGAGCGACCCCTACGTCGTCCTCGCGGACGCCGACCTCGACCGCGCGGCGGAGACCTGCGCCGCCTCGCGCCTCATCAACTCGGGGCAGAGCTGCATCGCCGCCAAGCGCTTCATCGTGGTCGAGCACGTACGCGCCGAGTTCGAGCGGCGCTTCGTCGCGGCCATGGCCGCGCGGCGCACGGGCGACCCGCTCGCGGACGGCATCGACGTGGGGCCGCAGGCGCGCGCCGAGCTCCGCGACGAGCTCCACGCGCAGGTGACGCGGAGCATCGCGCGCGGGGCGCGCCTGCTGCTGGGCGGCGAGTGCGACCGAGGGCCGGGCGCGTTCTACCCGCCGAGCGTGCTCACCGGCGTGGCGCCCGGCATGCCCGCCTTCGACGAGGAGCTGTTCGGCCCGGTCGCCGCGGTGGTGCCCGCGCGCGACGAGGAGGAGGCGCTCCGCCTCGCCAACGCCTCGCGCTTCGGCCTCGGAGCGGCGGTGTTCACGCGCGACCGGGAGCGCGGCGAGCGCATCGCGCGCGACGTGCTCGAGGCAGGGAGCTGCTTCGTGAACGCGCTCGTGCGCTCCGACCCGCGCCTCCCTTTCGGGGGCGTCAAGGACTCGGGGTACGGCCGCGAGCTCGCGGCCTTCGGCATCCGCGAGTTCGTCAACGTGAAGACCGTCTGGGTCGACCCGTGAGAGGGCGCCCCATGGGCCGGCTGCCGGCCACCGGGCGGCGGAACAAACACGGCGCCGGGTGCGTCTACAGGGCGAACCCAGGAGGAGGTCCCATGCGCCCATCCCCGCACGCTGCCGTAACCACCTCGCTCGCCCGGGCGGTCGCCCCGGCCGCGCTGGCCCTCGCGCTGCCCGCGCTCGCCGCGGCCGAGGTCACGCGCACGGTCAAGGCCGAGCTCACGCCCGAGGGCCGGTTCGCGGTCGAGAACCTGGCCGGCACGATGACCGTCGGACCCGGCTCGGGCAGCTCCGTGGTCGTGGTCGCGACCGTGCACGCCGAAGACCAGGCGCTCGCCGACGCGGTCTCCGTCGAGCCCGTGCGGGGCAAGGGCGGAGTCGCGACGCTGCGCGTGCGCTACCCGCTCGACAAGGTCTCGACGATCCGCTACGGGCGCTCCAAGAGCGGCGACGGCGGCGGCTTCTTCGCGCACATGTTCGACGGCACCTCGAACACCGATTACGACGGCGAGCGGGTGCGCGTCTCGAGCCACGACGGCAAGCTCCTCTACGCCGACCTCGAGGTGCAGCTCCCCAAGGGCTCCCTCGAGGGCGCCTTCATCAACCACATCGGCCGGGTCTCCGCGCGCGAGGTGACGGGCACGCTGCGCTTCTCCTCGGGGAGCGGGGACATCGACCTCCAGAAGCTCGGCGGGCGCATCGCCGCCGAGTCCGGGTCGGGGGACGTCAAGGCGAGCGGGATCTCCGGCGAGCTCGCCTGCGAGACCGGGAGCGGGAGCTGCGGCGCCTCCGACGTCACCGGCGAGAAGGTCGCCTGCTCGACCGGATCCGGCGACATCGAGCTCGACCACGTCAAGGCGGCGCGGGTGAAGGTCGAGACCGGATCCGGCACCATCGGCGCGGCCGCGCTCGACGCCGAGGAGCTGGTCGCCGAGACCGGATCGGGCGACATCGAGGTCGAGGCGCGCCAGGGGCGCCTCACGCGCGTGAGCGCGGAGACCGGGAGCGGCGACGTGCGCCTCAAGATGGGCGCGGGCGCCGCCTTCGAGGCCACCGCGGAGCAGGGCAGCGGCGACATCACGAGCGGCTATTCCGACGCCCAGGCGATCGTGCACGGGCGCGAGGTCGTGGGCTACCGCCGCGGCACCGGCGGCACGAAGATCGCCGTCGAGACCGGGAGCGGGGACTTCACCATCGAGCCGTGAGGCACCGCGCAGTCGCGGAGCGGCTCAACCGCGTTCGAAGAGCTCGCCGAGATCGATCGCGAGGCCGGGGAGGAGGGGGGTCGAGAGCGTCTCGCCGGGATGCGGTGGCCGTCCCTCGCGGCCGGCTCTCCGGACCTGTCGGCGCGCGAAAGGCGAGCCGGATGGCGTGCGTTGGAATCCCTGCTACGCTCTCCGCGTGACGCCGCGCGCAGTCTCCGAGCCGCAGCCGTCAGCCCCTGCGCCCCCCGAGTACTCGATCGTCGTCCCCGCGTTCGACGAGGAGGAGCTCCTCGGCGGGACGCTCGAGGCGTTGCGTGCGGCGATGGCCCAGGTGACTCGCCCCGGCGAGATCGTCGTGTGCGACAACAACTCGCGCGACCGCACCGCCGCGGTGGCCGCCGCTTCCGGGGCGCGGGTCGTGTTCGAGGCGGAGAACCAGATCTCGCGGGCACGCAACGCCGGCGCGCGGGCGGCGGCCGGGCGCTGGCTCGTGTTCGTGGACGCGGACACGCGGATCGGTGGCGCGCTCCTCGCGCGCGCTCTCGACGCGCTCGCCTCGGAGCGCGTCGTGGGCGGCGGCGCGCTGGTCTCGAGCCCGGGCGCCCGCGGTCTCCTCGCCGCCGCCATCCGGGTCTGGAACCGCGTCTCGCGGACGTTCAAGCTCGCAGCCGGCGCCTTCGTGTTCGTGCGCAGGGACGCGTTCGAGGCGGTTGGCGGCTTCTCGGAGAAGGTCTACGCCTCCGAGGAGATCTGGCTCTCGTCGGCCGTCCGCCGCTGGGGGCGGCCGCGCGGGCTCGACTTCGTCGTGCTCGAGGGCGCACCCATCGAGACCAGCGGCCGCAAGACCGAGTGGTACGCCGCGTGGCGCGTGCTCGCGCTGATGCTCCTCGTGGGGTGCTTCCCGTTCCTGGTGCGGTTCCCTTTCCAGCACAGTGGGATCCGAAGCTTGGAATTCACGTGACTTGAAGTCGCGGC
>JADMIO011280092.1_pt1:0-5000 | contig 19522 bp, 16 predicted proteins | sample 8958161 | NCBI WGS metagenome assembly JADMIO01 (sample SAMN16585339, study PRJNA669376) | soil metagenome | isolation source: Crop rotation soil | place: USA: Cullars Rotation, Alabama | collected 2011
GGCCGCGACTTCAAGTCACGTGAATTCCAAGCTTCGGATCCCACTGTGCTGGAAAACACAGGATTACCTATCCATGATCGAAAAATGTATAGAATGCGGCGTTACTTCTTTTGATCATGCCGACATATATGGTCATTATACCGTTGAAGAGGAATTTGGAAAAGCTCTATCACTTAATACTTCACTTAGAAATAAAATTGAGATCATTACAAAGTGTGGCATTAACCTGGTGACACCTGTTAAACCCGGGTATTCAATAAAATCTTACGATACCAGCAAACAACATATCATCAATTCGGTAAATAATTCTTTGAAGAATTTTGATACTGATTACATTGATCTTCTTTTGATTCATCGCCCCGATCCGCTGATGGATCCTTATGAAATTGCCCATGCATTTGAAAAGCTAAGAGGCCAGGGAAAAGTTTTAGATTTTGGTGTTTCCAATTTCAGTGCATCGCAATCAGACCTTTTACATTCTGTCTTTCCTGTTGTAACCAACCAGGTTGAAATTTCAATTTTAAATCTTGCACCTTTTACAGACGGAACATTGGACTACTGTTTAAAGGAAAAAATTATTCCTATGGCATGGTCGCCACTCGGTGGAGGAAAATTTTTTGATGAGGAAGACGAACGCAACAAAAGAATTATTGCTGTTGCAAATCTTTTGGGAGAAAAATATTCCGTAACCACCGACCAGGTCTTACTTGCATGGTTGTTCAAACATCCGTCAGGAATAAAGCCGGTGCTTGGCACAGCAAAACCTGAGAGAATTGAAAAAGCGATGAAAGCTCGCGAAATAAAATTAACTACCGAAGAATGGTTCCTGCTGTGGAGAGCATCAACAGGAAGGGAAGTAGACTGATCAATATTTAAAAAGATATTTTTGGGGAAGGATCTTAATTAGGAAAGAATCACCTGTTATTAATTCGCCATCGATCTGTACACACATAACTTTTTCACAGTTGATCTTTACTGAAGTAACGTGTTCATGTTGGATAAAATCTTTTCCAAGATGTTTTCCTTTTTCTATAACCGGCAAGTATTTTAATCTTTTGACAATGGGCAAAGGATCACAAAGTATAAGATCTAACTTTTCGTCTGTAATACTTCCTTCCGGTGAAACCATAAAGCCTCCGCCCATTCGTGAAGAGTTAGCTACAATTACGAGCAAAAATTTGCCTGAAAATGTTTTGCCCGGCGTAGCAATTTCAAAACGATATTCTTTAAATCCGAATATTTTTTTAATTACCACCGCCAGGTAACCGAGATGACCTCCCAAAAAACGAACAGTATTTATTGAACGCAACACTTCTCCGTCAAACCCAATACCCAAGCCATTAATAAAGATTTTATCATTGCAAATTCCAGCATCAACTTTCTTAGGTTCTGCATTCAATATTTTTCTATTTGCTGCTTGACCGGAATATTCCCATAGAGTTTCCACGCAAAATCATTGCCTGTACCGCCTTTGAAAACAGCAATCGGAATAGAAATCTCTTTGTAAAAGTTCAGGAAATAATTTACAGTTCCATCTCCTCCTATCAACCAAACCTCGCGGCAAGAATTTATTTCATCAGGCCAATCCTCTTTGAATAGTTCATAGGTGATTTGTTTAGAAGACAAAATAGAAATGATCTCATCAACAATTTTTTTTACCCGTTTCTTTTTTGCATTGGGATTAACAAGTATGACAATTGTATCGTGCTCCATTACAATTGAAAGGTAAAACAATCGCCCGGAGCCTGTCGTAAAAATTAATTGTCAATGAATAAGACGCAGCTTGAAAGAACCTCTTCGCAGATTATTTTTTACTATCGCTATCCGTCACATCAAAAAAGCTGTCCACCAACTTGCACGCAGCGAGGTTTTCGTTGATTAGATCCCGCACCTGGTGATTATCGAGTGCATCTATCTTTTTGTCTGCGTCGTCCAACAATAAATATTTCGCCTTATACCTTACAGCTCTTGTTAAAATACCGTCAACTGCGGGAAAGGCTTTCTCTTTCATGAACTTTTCAAATTCGCCTGGAGCCGTGCCTGCTTTGGGCGACACCTTGTAGAAGAGTATTCCTTTGTTATTACTTGAAGCAAAGGGATTATCCCACTCTATTACCAACAAGTATTTTTGACTTTTTTTGTTTGGCATGATGTATTTGTTTTAAGTCGTAACGATTAGGGAGAGCGTAAAAGATCTGGTTAGCGAAACTCGGTTTTTTTGTTCACTTTGAATAGTTTTATCCCGAGACCTTCAGGAAATGAATTTTAGACGTAACCGGTTGTTATCCTAGGCGTACCGGGACTCCCACATTTTGTAGCACACCGGCGGGCTACATTCACTACAGCCCGAAAATAAAAAGGGCTCTCAGAAACTGAAAGGTTTAAAAAGATATGCCTGCTCCAAATTTGGCTGGGTCATCCTTAACTTAAGTTCGATGACCACCCTAAAATAAAAAAGACTCTCAGAAAACTGAAAGGCTTAAAAAATATGCCCGATCCAAATTTGGCTCGGTCATCCTTAAAATTAAATTCGATGACCATCTAAAAATAAAAAGCCTCTCAGAAAAACTGAAAGGCTTAAAATAAATATGGCAGCTACCTACTCTCCCACATTTTTGTGTAGTACCATCGGCCATGAGGGGCTTAACTTCTCTGTTCGGTAAGGGAAGAGGTGAACACCCTCGGCAAAACCACCATAAAGAGTTGTGTTGAGTGTTGTATGCTAAATGTTGAATGAAACTTCATTTAACACCTAACATTTAAAATTCAACATAATAAATTACATATTGGGAAAGCTGTAACACCGAAGGAAAGACTGTAATAATAAAAAAAATTAAAGCTAACGGGCAATTAGTACTACTCGGCTTTGATGTTACCACCTTTATACCTGTAGCCTATCAACGTCATAGTCTCTGACGACCCTTAAAAGAAAACTCATCTTGTGGTAGGTTTCACGCTTAGATGCTTTCAGCGTTTATCCTGTCCGTACATAGCTACTCTGCACTGCACCTGGCGGCACAACAGATACACCAGCGGTACGTACGACCCGGTCCTCTCGTACTAAGGTCATGTCCACTCAGTTTTCTAACGCCCATCACAGATAGGGACCGAACTGTCTTGCGACGTTCTGAACCCAGTTCACGTGCCACTTTAATCGGCGAACAGCCGAACCCTTGGGACCTTCTCCAGCCCCAGGATGTGACGAACCGACATCGAGGTGCCAAACCTCCCCGTCGATATGAGCTCTTGGGGGAGATCAGCCTGTTATCCCCAGAGTACCTTTTATCCTTTGAGCGATGGCCCTTCCATGCAGAACCACCGGATCACTTTAGCCGTCTTTCGACCCTGCTCGGCTTGTTTGCCTCACAGTCAAGCACCCTTATACTAATGCGCTCTACGTACGATTACCAACCGTACTGAGGGTACCTTTGCAAGCCTCCGTTACATTTTAGGAGGCGACCACCCCAGTCAAACTACCCACCATGCACTGTTTCCCGACAAGGGATTAGATTCTAAACGTTTAAAGGTTGGTATTTCAACGACCGCTCCACCCTGCCTGGCGACAAAGCTTCAAAGCGTCCCAACTATCCTACACATCAAAAGTTCAAAATCAATGCAAAGTTGTAGTGAAGGTTCATGGGGTCTTTCCGTCCCGTGACGGGTAACCGGCATCTTCACCGATACTACAATTTCACCGGGCTCGTGGAGGAGACAGTGTTCAACTCATTAGACCATTCGTGCAGGTCGGAACTTACCCGACAAGGAATTTCGCTACCTTAGGACCGTTATAGTTACGGCCGCCGTTTACTGGGGCTTCAGTCAGAAGCTTTGGCTTGCGCCGAACATCCTTCCTTAACCTTCCAGCACCGGGCAGGTATCAGGCTCTATACGTCATCTTTCGATTTTGCAGGGCCCTGTGTTTTTGCTAAACAGTTGGTTGAACCATTTTACTGTGACCTTCCGAAGAAGGTACGCTTTATCCCGAAGTTACAGCGTTAATTTGCCTAGTTCCTTCTCCACGGCTCACCCGAGCGCCTTAGAATATTCATCTCGTCCACCTGTGTCGGATTACGGTACGGGCCGCTTTAACCTAACCTTAGAGGTTTTTCTCGGCAGCTTTTAGGTCCGCTCACCTCAGCCGAAGCTTTGGTGTACTATCGTACTTTGCCAGACCAGACGGATTTGCCAATCCGGCCTATAGCTACATACTTCATCGTGGTATTCCGTAACCACGAGGGACTTTCAATACTGCGTCACCCCATCGAAATTAAAGCAGGTGTTGGAATATTAACCAACTTTCCATCAGCTACCCCTTTCGGGTTTGCCTAAGGACCCGACTAACCCTGATCTGATTAACATTGATCAGGAAACCTTGGACTTACGGCGATAATGTTTTTCACATTATTTATCGTTACTTATGCCTACATTTTCTTTTCTAACCGCTCCAGCATGCATCGCTACACACCTTCAACGCAGATTAGAATGCTCCCCTACCGATATCTACTAAAAGTAGAATCTTACAGCTTCGGTTGATAGTTTGATGCCCGATTATTTTCCGTGCAGAGTCTCTCGACCAGTGAGCTGTTACGCACTCTTTAAATGAATGGCTGCTTCCAAGCCAACATCCTGGCTGTTATAGAAACTCCACCTCGTTTGATCAACTTAACTATCTATTAGGGACCTTAGCTGGTAATCTGGGTTATTTCCCTCTCGGCCACGGACCTTAGCGCCCGCAGCCTCACTGCCGCAGATATTTATTAGCATTCGGAGTTTGTCAGGGTTTGGTAGGCGGTGAAGCCCCCTAGCCCAATCAGTAGCTCTACCTCTAATAAACTTCTATATGCGACGCTGTTCCTAAAAACATTTCGGGGAGAACGAGCTATCTCTCAGTTTGATTGGCCTTTCACCCCTATCCACAGGTCATCCCAGAGCTTTTCAACGCTCATGAGTTCGGTCCTCCAGTGTGTGTTACCACACCTTCAACCTGCCCATGGATAGAT
>JADMIO011280092.1_pt1:10000-19522 | contig 19522 bp, 16 predicted proteins | sample 8958161 | NCBI WGS metagenome assembly JADMIO01 (sample SAMN16585339, study PRJNA669376) | soil metagenome | isolation source: Crop rotation soil | place: USA: Cullars Rotation, Alabama | collected 2011
TTGCAGGTTAATAAACCCCCATCCTTTATCTCCGTAATTTTTAATAAGATATCCTACATCCCTTTTTTCTACTCTCAAAGTTACCTGCTGCTCCGGCCATTCGTTTTTCGGAAATCCAACTACTACTTTATATGTACCCTCCTGTAATTTGGAAAGTATCAAATATCCCGATGCCGATGAACTCAAAAGTTTTTCATCAAGCCTTACATAAAAAGGTTGTTTATTTTCTGTTTGCAGGTAAATAAAACGATTTTGCTGGGCAGTGACAAATAAGCAAATGAAGGATAAAAAGAGGGTTGGCAGAATATTCTTCATAAAATAGAAATGCGGCTTTCACAAAACTACTTTATTAAATTCAGTTTTTGCCTTCTGTCATAAATATGGAATTCTTTTAACAAGAACCGATTTACTTTTACGCCCTTAAAAATTAAATATGAAAAAATTTTTGTTCCTTTTTATTACAATACTTAGTCCGTTCCTAATGATGGCGCAGGATGACGACGCCCCGCGGGATACTACCTGGAAAACTATTTACAGGGCCACCGCTCCGAAAGTCAATGATCTTGTTCATACTAAACTTGAAGTGAAATTCGATTATGCAAAGTCTTACCTGTATGGAAAAGAATGGCTTACGGCACATCCTCATTTTTATCCAACCGATACGCTCACACTTGATGCAAAAGGAATGGATATCAAGGAAGTGGCTTTAATGAAAGGAACTTCCAAATCGCCTTTGAAATATTCTTATGATGGTTTGTTTCTAAAAATTAATCTCGACAAAAAATATAAATCAAGCGAGAACTATACAGTGTTTATTGACTACACATCAAAGCCAAATGAATTTAAGGCTAAAGGAAGCGCAGCTATCACAAATGCAAAAGGGTTGTACTTTATAAACCCAACAGGTGAAGAAAAAGATAAACCAACGCAAATATGGACACAGGGCGAGACAGAAGCAACGAGTGTTTGGGTGCCAACTATTGATAAGCCAAACCAAAAAACAACAGTTGAAATTTATATGACCGTTCCTGCAAAATATGTATCACTTAGCAACGGGAAATTAATAGGTCAGAAAAAAAATACTGACGGCACAAGAACTGATTACTGGAAAATGGATCAGCCACATTCGCCTTACTTATTCTTTATGGGCGTAGGAGATTTCGAGGTGATTAAAGACAGTTACAAAGGCAAAGAAGTTAGTTATTATGTAGAAAAAGAATATGCTCCTGTAGCAAGAAAAATATTTGGTGAAACACCTGGTATGATCGCATTCTTTTCAAAGATCACCGGAGTTGATTATCCATGGTCGAAATATTCACAGATAGTGGGCACTGACTACGTAAGTGGCGCAATGGAAAACACAACTGCAACTTTGCACCAGGAAGGAGCTTATCAAAATGCAAGACAATTAACTGATGGCAACAAGTGGGAAGATGTGATCTCGCATGAATTATTTCACCAATGGTTTGGCGATTATGTTACGGCTGAAAGTTGGACCAATATTACTTTGAATGAATCCTTTGCAACTTACGGTGAAACTATGTGGCAGGAATACCGTTACGGAAAAGATGCCGGGGATGAACACGTTTCCCAAAACAGGCAGAGCTACCTGGGCAATCCCGCTGATGCACAAAAAGACCTTGTTCGTTTTCATTATTCAGATAAAGAAGATGTATTTGATAATGTGAGCTACCCTAAAGGCGCGGCAATTATACATATGCTTCGCAATTATGTAGGCGACAGTGCATTCTTCAAAGCGCTGAATATTTATCTGAATACCTATAAATACAAGAACGCAGAAGTACACCAGCTTCGCCAAATATTTGAAGACGTTACCGGCCAGGACCTTAATTGGTTCTTTAACGAATGGTATTTCGGAAGCGGTCATCCTAAATTAAAAATTGATTACAACTTTAGCCGAAACAATGCCCAGGTTATAATCGAACAAACACAAACTACCGGAAAGATATTCCGTATGCCAATCAATATTGATGTATACAACGGCGCAAACCGTGAGACGCATAACGTTTGGATTCAAAATAAAATAGACACCTTTAATTTCACCTACTCTTCAAAACCAACTTCAATAAATGTAGATGCAGATAAGACTTTGCTTGCTGAAAAGACAGATAACAAACCGGGTGAATATTTTGTGGAGCAGTGGAAATACGCAAAAAATTATATGGACCGCAGGGAAGCGATTGATTATTTCGCAAAAAAGAAAATGCCCGAACTCGCGGAAGGATTAAATGATAAATACTGGGGAATAAGATTATTCACCCTTACGAAATTCGATGCGTCGAAAAGTATGCAAAGCGCAGACGTCCTAAGTAAAATAGAGGCGATGGTTGATAAAGATCCTTACAAACAGGTGAAAGCAAAAGCAATTGAAATATTGGCGAAACTGAACGATAAGAAGTATGCATCGATGTTTGCAAAAAATGTAGAAGACTCTTCTTACTCTGTTGCAGGTGCCGCCCTGGAAGGTTTGAGCAAGCTTGATCCTGCAAACACATATGCGTTGGCAAAAAAATATGGCAAGGGTTCAAGAGGTAAACTTGGAAGTGTTGTGTCAAACGCGATAATTAAATACGGCACTGAAGAGGATTATAGTATCGTGTCTGATTTTTATAAAGACGCTCCGTTAACACAGGAGAAACTGCAGCAATCCGCAGAGTTTGCTGATTACCTGGGTAAAGTAAAGAACGAAGCTAATGTAAGAAAGGGCGTGGACATGATCATGGATTTCCGCAATATCATCCCGGAGCAATTCAGGAATTTCACTGATCCTGCTTTTAAAAATGCTTTTAGTAAACTGAGTAAAGCGCAAAAAGAAAATGGTAATTCAGCTTTGGCTGAATATATAAGCGGATTGATAAAGTGAGTTGTGAGTGTCAGCTGTGAGTAAGGCTCGACGCTAAAAATAAAACGCAGATCGTAAGGTCTGCGTTTTATTTTTTCATTTTGTCTGAGCTTTAATTTTCACCTTATCCTTCCTGGGCAATGTTGAATCCTGGAGAATATAATTTTTATTATGACTTGTCTTGCGTTTTCCTGTTGGCGATATCGGATGAAGGCCTTTTGAAGAACCGATTTTCTTGTAATAAAACAATGAATCATTTGTCTTTTGAGCAGATGCTGCTGTAAACGCAAACATGAAAAGGAAAATTAGGATTGTCTTCATCGTAAACTATTTTTTAGGATAAAAAATAATGAAGAAATGCCCTCAGATCACCATCCACCGCCTGCACCGCCGCCGCCACCGGAACCTCCGCCAAAGCCGCCGAATCCGCCGCCGCCACCGCCAAAACCACCACCGCCCCAGCCTCCGCCACCACTTCTGCCTCCGCCACCTAACATATTACCCAATATAAACCATCCCATTCCTCCCATTCCCCGAGACCCTCTCCTGCTCATGTATGAACCGCCACCGCCTCTTCCGCCACCTATGATAGAAATGATCACCCAGAAAATAATGAATAGAACGACAATTGTTTTGATTGAAAATCCTTTCTTCTTTTTTGCCGAAGGTTCTGCGTGATACTCGCCGGCTGCTGCCTGGATGATGGCATCTACAGCATTGTCAAACGCCCTGTAATTATCATGCTCCTTAAAATAAGGGATCATCCTGTCGTCCACAATCTGTTTACAGGTGATATCCGGCAACACACCTTCCATTCCATATCCTGTAGATATCCATACTTTCCGGTCTTCGTTTGAAACAAGGATTACAACCCCATTGTTTTTTTCCTTTGTACCAACACCCCAATCCCGGAGATATTTTAATGCTACATCTTCAATTCCATAGCCTTCAAGATTAGGGATTGTGATGATGACTATTGCGGAAGACGTACTATCGTTATAATTACTTACTTTTTTTTCAAGATCTTCTTCCTGCCACGACTCAAGCATATTTCCAAAATCATTAATCGCCCTGGGCGGATTTGACTTTGGAAAAATCTTTTGAGCACTTACAAGTTGGCTGCAGAAAAGAAAAAATATTAAGAGAAGTTTTTTCATGAATTTATTTGCCGAAAATTATTTCATCAGGCAGTTCGTTCTTATCGGTCATATTATCGTAAGGGAAATAGTGCTGAAGTGCCTGCCCGATCTCAGTAACACACTGGCTGATTCCGGCAGCATAATTTTCTTTATTGAACTGGGAGATCATTTTACTCACTTCCATTCTCCAGTAATCAGGCCCGGTTTTCTCATGAATGCCTCTATCCCCATACACAGCAAGTTGCCTGTCTTTCAAAGCCACATACACCAGTACCGCATTCCGGTCTTTGGTACCTTCCATTTTCAGCTCTTCAAAAATTTCAAGCGCTCTATCGAGAGGATCGACGAACCTGCAGTGGCTTTCTGCAAAAACTCTTACCTCACCGCTTGTACATTTTTCAGCATTGCGGATGGCGGTTACTATCTGCTCATTTTCTTCAGCAGAAAAAAGCGGTTTCTTTTTAGAAAACGGAAAGAGTCCCAAATGTTTGAATTATTATTTTGAGAAATCTACCTTGGGTGCATTCTGGCTTCCTTCGTCGGCAGTAAAGCCCTGCTTCACTTTGAAACCAAACATGCCGGCAAAAATGTTCATTGGAAATGTTCTCACCTTAACATTGTAATCCTGCACTGCAGCGTTAAAATCATTTCTTGAAACTTTAATACGATTTTCAGTTCCTTCTAATTGAGCCTGTAAATTCCTGAAAGCATCATTTGCCCGGAGGTTAGGATAAGCTTCGGACACTACCAGCAACCTGCCGAGCGCTTGTGATAACTGGCCCTGGGCCTGCTGATATTTCTGAATATTTTCGGGTGTAAGATCATTCGGATCTACTTTCATTTGTGTAGCTGAAGCTCTCGCTTGTATCACATTCTGTAAAGTGGTTTGTTCAAAATTGGCTTCACCTTTAACAGTTTGAACCAGGTTTGGAATAAGATCGGCCCTGCGCTGATAATCACTTTGCACGTTGTTCCATGCTTTCTTTACATTTTCGTCCTGCTTTACAAGGCCATTATAACCGCTGCAACCGCAGCCGCCAATAAATACCAGGGCAACAAGGATTATTATTATTACAAGATTTCTTGTTTTCATGATGACAATTTTTTTTCAAATGTAATAAGAAAGAAAGTGCGACCTAGAAAATCTTTACGTTTGGTATCAGCGAAGTCAAAATCGGAGCAAGGATGGAAAGCGTTATTTTAAGGCTGTCTAAAGGAGTTTCTTTTATAATGAATGTTTTAAAAACAGGTTGCTTTTCTTTTTCCTCTTCCTCTCCTTCCGCTATTTCAAGCATTGCTACACCTTTTTGACGAAGCCGGTAATAAATCGGCAAATACAAAACCGCAAGAAAAAAAGTAAACACTAAACCGTACACATAAACAAAGCTGTGAGGTACGATATCAATATTTGTTTTTATCTCTGATAAAATTGCTTTGCGGACAAGCTCGGTTGTTATAATCGCAAATACTATTAATGTCGCCAAACAAATCAGGAAAAACCTAAGTTTTTGTCTAAGCAAAATAAATTTAAGATCATATCCTTTCTGCTTGATCTCATCAGGCGTAAGATTTCGTATACTATCAGGAAACTGGCTGATGGCCTGGTTTACAGACAGCTGGCCATATACGGCTATCATACCTACGGCCAGACTATATATCACGATCGACTTTACCAGGATCGTAGAATCTAATAGTATTCTAAAGTTCTCCAGCACCTCGATTGGAGTGAAGAGGAAGTTGCTGTTGGAACTTACGAAGATGATCAATGCAAGAATGACAATTGTCAATACAAACAGCTTCCATTTTAATACAGAGTTGAAAACAAAATTTCTGAAGATATCTCTTACAGACAAGAAAAGAACCGGTATCAACGAAGTTGCTACTGCGATCATTAGCGTAATAAAAACAATCCAGACAAGGAAGTCGGGATTTTTATTGAATAAAAGTTTTTGTTTGGAAAAAGTCTTTTGGCTTTGAACCTGCACGGGTGCAGTGGTATCAACAGCTACATTTTTTTTGTAAGTAACAACAACTGAGTCGGAAGCATCATTATTCTTTGTGATCAGTCGCTGTGCAGAATTGAATAAAAGCAAAAGAATGATAAGCATTGAGCCAATCCCAATCGAGATCATCAGGTAAACCTGGGAAGCAGACGGAGGTTTAGTTGTTATTGGCATTGTTCAAACTATGAGATTTCTGAACCACATAAACACATAGACACACAAGAAACATAGGTTCCACATAGGATTTTCTATGTGCTTCTCTATGTTTCTATGTGGTGAAAAAAATCAGGATTGAATTGCTGCAATACCCGGAAGTGTTTTTCCTTCAAAGTATTCAAGCAATGCTCCGCCACCTGTGGAAACAAAACTTACTTTATCAGCGCATCCAAATTGATTTACGGCTGCAACGCTATCGCCACCACCCACTAAAGAAAATGAACCATTCTGTGTAGCATCTGCAACCGCTGCAGCAATCGCTTTGGTACCATGCTGGAATTTTTTCATTTCAAAAACTCCCATTGGCCCGTTCCATAAAATTGTTTTTGAATTATGGATCACCTTTCTGAAAGTTTCGCATGCCATTTCACCGATATCAAGGCCCATCCATCCTTCAGGAATATTATTGCTTAAAGCGCCGGAAACCTGCGCATTAGCATCGAACTTATCCGCAATAATGGAGTCTGATGGCAGGTGAATGCACACATTCTTTTCTTCAGCTTTTTTTAATAACTCTTTTGCAGTTTCCAGCCTGTCATCTTCACACAAAGATTTCCCGATATGGCCTCCCTGGGCTTTGTAAAAAGTATAAGCCATTCCGCCGCCGATGATAATGTCTGTTGCTCTTTCCAAAAGATTTTCGATAATGAGGATCTTGTCTGAAACCTTTGCTCCGCCAATAATTGCAAGGAAAGGTTTTTCAGAACCATGCAAAACTTTCTCAGCGCTTTCAACTTCTTTTTCCATCAGCAATCCAAACATCTTTTTATCACCCGGGAAAAATTTAGCGATAACTGCGGTTGATGCATGCGCCCTGTGGGCAGTACCGAAAGCATCGTTCACATAAACATCGCCAAGCTTGCTAAGTTTTTCTGCAAAGCCTTCATCGCCCTTTTCTTCTTCTTTGGCAAATCGAAGATTTTCCAAAAGCAAAATTTCACCAGGTTGCAAATTGTTTGCTTTGCCGGTTGCGTCTTCACCTATGGAATCTGTAGCAAAAAGAACTTTTTTGCCAGGCAATAATTCTCCGAGCTTTTTTACCAAATGCTTTAACGAATATTTCTCTGAAGGGCCATCTTTCGGTCTTCCGAAATGCGACATTAATATTACCGAGCCGCCGTCGTTCAAAATTTTATTTATCGACGGAAGCGAGGCCTTAATTCTTGTATCGTCGGTGATGTTAAATTGTTCATCAAGCGGAACATTGAAATCTACGCGTATCAATGCTTTTTCACCTTTGAAATTGTGTTCGGAGAATTTGCTCATAATTCTTTTTTTATTTCAACTAACGATTGATCTGTTTCACGCAAAATCCTAAATGCATCGGGAAAATATAAATCAAAGATTTGCCGCAGCGTCTTATTATTTACATTACCGATATTAAGGTAAAGGATTTTCGGCTTACCAATTTCCTGATTTTTAATATCAATGAAATCATAATCTTTGGTCGTGATGACGATTACATTTGGATTATTTGCAGCGTCCCTGAAAACTTCTATATCAGAAGTTGTCTGGTATCCTAATTCAAAAAAAGTTTTAGCTATAACTTTAAACTCAGTATTAATCCACTCTGCCAGGCATGATGGGAGATTCATATCAACCCAAAACTCGAATTTATCAGGCAGCATTAAGTTCGATCTTAATAATGGTGTGATCTATTTTTTCTGACGCGTATATTAAGGAAGCCTTAATATCATCAGACTCTAAAAAAGGGAAGTTTGAAAGTAATTCTTCTGTCGTCATTCCTGCCGCAAGATATCCCAAGACATCAGCCACTTTAAAACGCATATTCCTAATAATTGGTTTTCCATTAAAAATACCAGGATTATAAGTTATGCGCTTTAATAGATCCGACTCCATAAAAAGTTTTTACTATTCAAATTTAAACAAAAAAAACCGCAGTTTAGAGCTGCGGTTAATATGTTGAACAACCTCACAATTTAAGCTAATTGTGTCCCAAACTATTTTTCGTAAATTATTTACTTATCAGTCCAGCAAAAAAATGAACCGTACGTACCAGCTGCGACACATAACTCATTTCATTATCATACCAGCTAACAGTCTTTACCAGCTGTTTATCGCCAACAGTAATTACTTTGGTTTGCGTTGCATCGAATAAAGATCCAAAATCAATTCCGATTATATCCGTACTCACAATTTCATCTTCAGTATACCCGAAACTCTCATTGGAAGAGGCTTTCATGGCAGCGTTCACTTCTTCCATGGTCACTGCTTTATTCAGTATTGTTGTAAGTTCCGTTAATGAACCAGTTATAGTGGGAACCCTTTGAGCGCTTCCGTCGAGCTTTCCTTTAAGTTCAGGCAATACAAGTCCAATCGCTTTTGCGGCGCCCGTACTATTGGGAACAATATTAGCTGCAGCCGCTCTCGCCCTGCGAAGATCACCTTTAGGATGGGGCGCATCCAAAGTATTCTGATCATTTGTGTAAGCGTGAATGGTTGTCATGAACCCGGCAACAATTCCAAAAGAATCATTCAGAACTTTTGCCATTGGAGCAAGACAGTTTGTGGTACATGATGCACATGAAATAATTGTTTCGCTGCCATCCAAAATATCGTGGTTAACATTGAAAACAACTGTTTTCATTTCACCTGTTGCAGGTGCAGAGATAACGACTCTTTTTGCGCCGGCTTTGATATGAGCTTCCGCTTTATCCTTATCTGTAAAAAATCCTGTGCTTTCGATCACAACATCCACATCATGAGAACCCCATGGAATTTGCGCAGGATCTTTCTGTGCATATATCTTTATTTCATGTCCATTAACAACGATCGCATTGTCGGTAGACTTAACATCTTCATTAAAACGTCCCTGTGCGCTATCGTATTTTAGTAAATGCGCAAGCACTTTGGGACTGGTAAGGTCGTTGATCGCAACTACGTCGATCCCTTCCATATTATAGATCTGTCTAAACACCAAACGGCCGATCCTTCCGAAACCATTAATGGCAACTTTAACTGAACTCATAGCTTAAATTTTTTTGAAGTGGCAAAAGTACAGGAAATTGGGTTGATATTTTGATTAGTAAATAACGACCATGGACCATGGACTATGGACCATGGTCTAAAAGCTTTGTGAATCTTCTTTCTTTAATGACTACTGCGAAGAAAAAATTTGGAGGCAAGATCATCCTTTCCAGCACATTGGGATCCTAAGCTTAGAATTCCACGTGGACAAGTTGTCGCGGCCGCTTCTATAGTGTCACCTAAATACTAGTGACTCCAGCGTAACTGGACTGGCCACAGTTAGGCCGCAAATGTAATCACACTGGCTCACCTT
>JADMIO011614244.1_pt1 | contig 19518 bp, 17 predicted proteins | sample 8958161 | NCBI WGS metagenome assembly JADMIO01 (sample SAMN16585339, study PRJNA669376) | soil metagenome | isolation source: Crop rotation soil | place: USA: Cullars Rotation, Alabama | collected 2011
CGCCACCCACCCGCAGCCGGTCGAGCGAGCGGCCGGCGAACCACAGGAAGCCGTCCTCGTCCCGGTAGCCGAGGTCGCCGGACCAGTACCAGCCGTCGTGGAAGCGCTGCTGGGTGTCCTCCGCCGCCTCCCAGTAGCCCTCGAAGAACATCGGCCCGTCGCAGTTGACGAGCTCCCCCACGGCCTCATCCGCGTTGAGCAGCCGGCCCTGGTCGTCGAGCTTGGCCGGCGGGCACTCCTGCCCGTCGGACGTCATCACCCGCACGTCGCCGACGCCCACGCCGAGCGCGCCGCGCGGCGTCTCCGGAGTGCGGGTGATGCTGAGGCCACCCTCCGTGGAGCCGAAGCCGTCGATGACCTGGCAGCCGAAGCGCCGCGCGAACCGCTCGAGGTCCGCCGGCGCGCCCTCGTTGCCGAACACACGCACCAGGGGGTTGTCCGCGTCGTCGGGCCGCTCGGGCTGCGCGAGCACGTACGACAGCGGCGTGCCGACGTAGTTCGCATACGTCGCCCCGACCTCCCGGCAGTCCGGGATGAACGATGACGCGGAGAAGCGCCGCTTCAGCGCGAGGGTCGCGCCGGTGGCGAGGCTCGGCGTCCACGCCGCCACGACCGCGTTGGAGTGGAAGAGCGGCATGCTCGCGTAGGCGATGTCGTCAGCGGTGAAGTCCACCCGCGCCACCAGGCCGAGCCCCATCATCGCGATCTTGCCCTGCGAGCACTTGACCGCCTTGGGTGCGCCGGTCGTCCCGCTCGTGAAGATCAGCAGGTAGAGGTCGCCCGGCTCCGCCGCCTCCTCCGGCAGCGGCGCCGGCGCATAGCTCCGGTGCGGGTCGATGACCTCTGCCCCTCCGAGGTCGAGCCCCTCGAGCAGCTCAGGCTTGTCGGTGAGCACCAGATGACATGCCGTCGCCCGTACGTCGGCAGCCAGGCTCTCGCCCTTGCGGCTGCTGTTCAGCCCGACCAGGACGAAGCGCCCGAGCGCGGCGGCCGCGAGCCAGAAGCTGTACTCCGGCACGTTCTCCAGCAGCACGCCGACGTGGGGCGGAGCGCCCGACGGGCGTCGCTCGGCGTACCAGGCGGCTCGGGCCGCGGCCTCGGCCGTGTGCTCCGCCCAGGTCCAGCTGCGGCCCTCGAAGACCAGGCCGGTGCTGTCATCGGCAGCCCGCGCGCGGACCAGCCCGGCGACGGTGGGGAGACCTTCAGTCACCAGCGGCTTCGGTCAGCACCTTCGCGGCCCACGTGTAGTCGGCCTTGCCCGCGGGCGAGCGCACGATCGCGTCGACGGTGTGCACGAACTTCGGCACTTTGTAACGGGCGATCCTGGTCGCGAGGTGCTCCTCGATGTCCTGCTGGGTCAACGGCGCCTCCCCCGGGTGCACCTGCAGGACCGCGGCAACCTTCTGGCCCCAGCGGTCGTCGGGGATGCCCGCGACGACGGCGTCGACCAGGGAGGGGTGCGACTTCAGCGCGCCCTCGACCTCCTCCGGGAAGATCTTCTCGCCGCCCGAGTTGATGCAGATCGAGCCGCGCCCGAGGAAGTGCAGCGTGCCGTCCTCCTCGACCATCGCCATGTCGCCCGGGAACACCCAGCGCACGCCGTCGATCTCGCGGAACGTCTTGGCCGTCTTCTCAGGGTCGTTGTAGTAGCCGAGGGGGATGTGCCCCTTCTGGCCGACGCGGCCGATCACACCGGAGCCCGGCACGACCGGCTTGTCGTTCTCGTCGAAGACGGCGGTGCGCGGGTTGACCAGGAACTTCAGGCCCTGCGAGGCGTCGGTGCCCGGCTTGATCGAGCCGTTGTAGCCGGTCTCGGAGGAGCCGAACGAGTCGTTGATGTAGAGGTGCGGGATGCGCTTGACCAGCTCGTCGCGCGTCGACTGCGACAGCAGCGCCCCGGCCGAGGCGATCGCGAAGAGCGACGACAGGTCGTAGCTCTTCTCGTCGAGCGCCTCGATCAGCGGCATCGCCATCGCGTCACCGACGATCGTCAGGGTGTTGCACTTCTCCTGCTCGACGATGCTCAGCGCGCCGTGCCCGGTGAAGCGGCGGATGAGGCAGACCTTGCCGCCGCCGAAGAAGTTGATGAAGGACCCCAGCTCGGCCGCGCCGTGCATCAGCGGTGGCGACGGGAAGCTGATCATCGGGGTGTTCGCCGCAGCGCGCGGCCCGGCGTCCGAGGGCTTCTCGAGCGGCTCGCCCGCCGGGTAGCCGCCGCCCATGCCGGCGAAGAACAGGTCCTCGTGACGCCACATGACGCCCTTCGGCATCCCGGTGGTGCCACCGGTGTAGATGATGAAGAGGTCGTCGGGCGAGCGCTCCGGGAAGTCGCTGCGGTCACCCGGCTGTGACGCGAGAGCGGCCTCGAAGCCGACCGAGCCGGCGGGCACGTCGCACCCGTCCTCCGGGCCCACGTGGACCAGGGTGCGGACCTTCGGTGCCTTGGGCAGGACGGCGTTGACCCGGTCCGAGAACTCGGTGTCGAAGACGACGCCGACGAGATCCGCGTCGTTGTAGAGGTAGAGCAGCTCCTCCTCGACGTACCGGAAGTTGACGTTGATCGGGACGGCGCGGATCTTGAACAGCGCGAGCATGGTCTCGAGGTACTCGGTGCCGTTCATCATGTGGCAGCCGACGTGATCCCCCGGCTTGATGCCCTGTGCCAGGAAGTGGTGGGCGAGCCGGTTGGCGCGCTCGTCGAGCTGGCGGAACGTGAGGCGCCGGCCCTCGGCGTAGAGCGCCTCGCGGTCGGGCACGTGGTCGACCACGTCCTCGAACATGTCGGCCATGTTGAACTGCATGGGCACCTACTTCTTCTCGCTGCCGACGACCCACATGGCGAAGAACTGCGACCCGCCGCCGTAGGCGTGGCCCATGGCCACCTTCGCGTCCGGCACCTGGTGCTCGCCCGCAAGGCCGCGCACCTGGTTGGCCGCCTCGAGGAAGCGGATCATCCCCGAGGCACCGATCGGGTTGGAGGACAGCACGCCGCCGGACATGTTGATGGGCAGCTCCCCGTCCAGTGCAGTCGCACCGTCGTGGACCATCTTCCAACCGGTGCCCTCCTCGGCAAAGCCGAGGTTCTCGAGCCACATGGGCTCGAACCAGCTGAACGGCACGTAGATCTCGGCGCAGTCGATCTGGCGCAGCGGGTCGGTGATCCCCGCCTCGGCGTAGACGGCCTTCGCACAGTCGCGGCCGGCGTGCGGGTTCACGCGGTCCCGGCCGGCGCCCATCGTCGGCTCCGACCGCACCGCCGTCCCGTGGATCCAGGCGACCGGCCGGTCGCTCGCCTCGGCCGCGCGCTCGGACCCGATGACCATCGCGCCGGCGCCGTCGCTCGAGGGGCAGGTCTCCGAGTAGCGGATCGGGTCCCAGAGCAGCGGGCTGTTCGCGACCTTCTCGTAGGTGATGTCGGTCTCGTGCACGTGCGCGAAGGGGTTCTTCAGCGCGTTGAGGCGGTCCTTGAGCACGACCTTGTAGCCGGTGTCGACGGGGGCACCCGACTTGCGGATGTACCCGCGGACGATCGGCGCGAAGTAGCCACCCGCACCCGCGACGAGCGGCTGCGAGAACGGGATGCGGATCGACAGCGCCCACATCGCGTTGCTCTCGGACTGCTTCTCGAAGGCGACCGTGAGGACGCGCTCGTGGATGCCCGCCTGCACCAGGTGCGTCGCCACGATGGCGGTGGAACCGCCGACGGAGCCGGCCGTGTGCACGCGCATCAGGGGCTTGCCGACCGCGCCGAGCGCCTCCGCGAGGTAGAGCTCGGGCATCATCACGCCCTCGAACATGTCGGGGGCCTTGCCGACGACTACGGCGTCGATGTCGTCCCAGGTGCAGCCGGCGTCTGCCAGGGCGCGGTCGGCGGCCTCGCGCACGAGCCCTGCGATCGACACGTCCTTGCGCGCGGCGACGTGCTTCGTCTGACCCGTCCCGAGAACGGCAGCTCGGTTTGCCATGTGTGTCAGGCCTCCAGGACGCAGACGAGGTTCTGCTGCAGACAGGGCCCGCTGGTGGCGTGCGCCACCGCGCGCTGCCCGGGTTCGAGCCGTTGGGCCGCCTCACCGATGCGGATGAGGCCGGCTGCCATGACCGGGTTGGACGCGAGAGCGCCACCACTCGGGTTGATGCGGGTGCGGGTCTCGTCGAGCCCCAGGGCCTCGATGAGGATGAGCTCCTGGTGGCTGAACGGCGCGTGCAGCTCGGCGATGTCGACGTCGGGCGTGACCCCGGCCTTCTGCGCAGCGAGCTTCGCCGACGGGGACGTGGTGAGGTCGCGTGACCCCAGTGCCTGGCTGTCGACGCGGTGGTCGATGCCGCGGATCCACACCGGCTTTTCCGTCAGCTCTCGTGCCCGGTCGCCTGCAGCCAGTACGACGACAGCTGCGCCGTCGGTCACGGGAGGCAGGTCGTGCTTGCGCAGCGGGTCGTTGAAGAGCGGCTCGTCGAGCAGGCTCGCCTCGTCGTACTCGCCCTTGAGCTGGGCGTGCGGGTTGTCGACGGCGGCCTTGCGGCTGCGCGCGACGACGCGGGCGAGGTCCTTCTCCGACGCCTTGCCGCTGTCGAGCAGGGCCCGCGCCTGGAGCGCGGCCAACGACGCGGCATCCGGCCACAGCGGCGTCGTCGTGTACGGCTCGAGCTGCAGCGCGAGCACCCGGCCGATGTCCCCCGGCGAGCTCTTGCCGAAGGCGTAGACGAGCGCGGTGTCGATGTCGCCGTGCTGGAGCCGCACCCACGCCTCGTAGAGCGCGAACGCGCCGTCCATCTCGACGTGCGACTCGGCGATCGGGGGCCAGGGGCCCACGGCGTCGAGGGCGCTGACGAAGGCGAACGCCTGACCTGCCAGGTAGTCCGACGAGCCGGACACGGTGAAGCCCATGTCCTGCGTCGTGAGCCCGACGGGCTCCAGCGTCTGCTTGATGACCGGGAGCAGGAACTCGATCTCGTTGCGCTCCTGCTCGCGCCGGCTCGCGAACTGGCCGTACGAGACGATCGCGACGTCTCTCATACGAGCTCCTTGTAGGAGTCGAAGGGGGCGTCGGGCTCATCGATCGGCTCGACGTAGTCGATGTTCGCCAGGGTGTGGTCCCACTGCTCCTTGGGCACCCAGTGCGCCTTCACCCGCATGCCCATCCGCGCGTCCTCGACCGGGCAGCCGGAGACGAGCATCGAGGTCGTGGTGTCGGCCCCGTCGAAGCGGACCTCGCCGGCGACGTACGGCAGGTCGATGACGCGGTTGGCGAAGTTGACGTTGACCGTCGCGAAGGTCACGAGCGTGCCCGTCTCCTTCAGCTCCACGGTCTCCGTGAACGCCTCGCCGCACATCGAGCACACGGCGCGCGCCGGGAAGTAGACCTTCTCGCAGCGCGGGCAGCGGCGGCCGATCAGCCGGCCCTCCTTGATCGCACGCAGCGTCGTCGAGGTCTCGGCACCCGGCGTGTAGCGGTACTCCATCCGGATCGGCGTGACGATCTCGGTAACCGGCTCGCTCATGAGACCACCTCGAAGCACGTGATGTCGTCGATGAACCCGCGGGTCTCGTCCGCCCAGCGGATGCGCACCCGCTGGCCGGTGCTGATCTGCTCGGCAGGCGCGTCGAGCGCGTGCAGCAGCGAGGTGTCCGCGCCGTCGAGCTTCACGAGCGCCCAGGCGAAGGGCCGGTCGAAGGGCTGACCGGCACGCGGCAACGGGTTCCACGACCAGCTCGTCACGACGCCCTCGTCGGCGACCTCGACGAGAGCAGCCGGATCGGTCGGAGCGGCTGTCTTCGCGTCGTACTCAGGCGGAGGTACGACGACCCTGCCCTGAGAGTCCTTCGCTCCCAGGACCTTGCGGTCCCGGAGACCGGTGAGGAACGCGCCCACCACGGGTCCCGTGGACCTCGTGTAGGCGAACTCCATCACGTGCGGAGCGCTGAGTACTTCCGAGTGAGGGACAGTCATGTCAGACCAGCTGGCTTCCTCTGTCGGCCCAGTAGGGGTCACGGAGCTTGCGCTTGTAGAGCTTGCCGTTCGGGTCACGCGGGAAGTCCTCGTGGAAGTCGAACGACCGCGGGTTCTTGAACTTGGCGAGGTTGGCGTCGCAGTAGGCGACGAGCTCCGCCTCGAGCTCCTTCGGGTCGACGCCCTCGACCGGCTGGATGGCTGCCTTGATCTCCTCGCCGAGGTCGGCGTTCGGGATGCCGAAGACCGCCGCGTCGTTGACCTTCGGGTGCTGCAGCAGCACGGACTCGATCTCGGCCGGGTAGATGTTCACACCGCCCGCGATGATCATGTCGATCTTGCGGTCGCGCAGGAACAGGAACCCGTCCTCGTCCATCTCGCCGGCATCGCCGACCGTGAAGAAACCCCTGTCGTTCCAGGACTTCTTCGTCTTCTCGGCGTCCTTGTGGTACTCGAAGGTGCGGTCGCCCATCTTCATCCAGACGGTGCCGATCGTGCCGGGCGGCAGGTCGTTTCCGTCGTCGTCGAGGATGACGACCTCGCTGCCGGGCCAGACGTTGCCCACCGTGCCGGGCTTGCGGAGCCAGTCCTCGGGGGTGGCGGTCGTGCCGCCGCCCTCGGTCGCCGCGTAGTACTCCCAGATCACCGGGCCCCACCAGTCGAGCATCTTCTGCTTCGTCGGCACCGGGCAGGGCGCGGCCGAGTGGATCATCGTCCGCAGCGAGCTCACGTCGTACTTCGCCCGCTCCTCCTCCGGCAGCTGCAGCAGCCGGTGGAACATGGTCGGCACCATGTGGCTGGTGGTGACCTTGTAGCGGTCGATCCGCTCGAGGGTCCCCTCCGGCGTCCACTTGTCCATCAGGACGACCTTGTGGCCGGAGTGCAGCGCGTTCTGGGTGAACTGGCCGACGGCCGTGTGGTACAGCGGCGCCACCGTCAGGTGCACGTTGTCGTCGAACGGCTGGATCCGGAAGAACCCGTGGAAGCCGGTGCCCAGCTCCGCGACGGTGTCGGGGTCGAAGGCCGGCAACGGCCGCTTCACGCCCTTCGGCTTCCCGGTGGTGCCGGACGTGTAGTTCATGAGCGTGCCGGACTTGCGGTCCTCCGGCAGCGTCGTCGGTTGGGCGTCCTTGAGCTCGGCGAAGGGCCGGAAGCCCTCGATCGTCCCGACCGAGAACCGCGCCTCCGCGGGGATGCTGATCTCCGATGCCGCGCGCAGTGCCTCGGCCGCGAAGCGCTCGTGCGCGATGAACGCCTTCGACTCGGAGTCGTTGATGATGTACGCGATCTCGGGCCCGACCAGGTGGTAGTTGATCGGGACGACGTAGAAGCCGGCCTGCTGGATGGCCAGCAGCACCTCCAGGAACTCCACGCAGTTCGGCATGAGCATCGACACGACGTCGCCGCCGTTGACGCCGAGCGCGCGCAGGCCGTGCACGACCTGGTTGCAGGACGCGAGCAGCTCGCCGGCGGTGTGCTCGACGTGCTCAGGGTCGACGAGCGCGACGCGGTCGGGGTCCGCGGCGGCGATGTTCCAGAAGCCGAGCTGGCTCACGCTTTCTCCTGTGCTCCTCGTGTCGTGGGCTACCGGTAGCGGACCGGGAGCTCCTTGATGCCGTTGATGAACATCGAGCGCAGCATCCGCGGCGGCGCGAGCGGCGCGATGTCAGGCATGCGGTCGGCGATCGTGTCGAACATGATCCGCACCTCGGCGCGCGCGAGGTTCGCCCCGAGGCAGAAGTGCGGGCCACCGCCGCCGAACGCGATGTGCTCGTTGTCGGTGCGCGTGATGTCGAACGAGTCGGGCTCGTTCAGCGCCGTCGCGTCGCGGTTGCCGGAGGAGTAGTAGATCGCGACGCGGTCGCCCTTCTTGATCTGCTGCCCGCCGAGCACGTAGTCCGACAGCGCCACGCGCTGGAACTGCATGACCGGCGTCGCCCAGCGGATGATCTCCTCGGCCGCGCTCTCGAGCGGGCGCTCCTTCTTGAACTTGTCCCACTGGTCCGGGTGCTCGAAGAACGCCTGCATGCCGTGCGTGATGGCGTTCCGCGTGGTCTCGTTGCCGGCGACCATCAGCAGCAGGAAGAACACGTCGAACTGCTCCTGCGTGAGCGCCTCGCCGTCCACGCTCGCCTCGAGCAGGCGGGTCGCGACGTCCTCCGCGGGGCACTCCTTGCGCGCAGCGGCGATGCCGTCCGCGTACATGTACATCTCGGTCGAGGCGACCATCGCGTCGTCGGGCGAGGTGCGGAACTCGGGGTCGTCGAAGCCGATCAGGCGGTTCGAGAGGTCGAACATCTTCTCGCGGTCCTCGGCTGGAACGCCCACCAGCTCGCAGATCGCGAGGAGTGGCAGCTCGGCCGCGACGTCCTTGACGAAGTCGCCCTCGCCCTTCTCCAGCGCGCGGTCGACGATCTCGTTGGCGAACTCCTTGAGCCGGGGCTCGAGGTTGCGGATCGTCCGCGGCGTGAAGGCCCGCTGCACGATGTTGCGGTACTGGCTGTGCTCCGGCGGGTCCATGTTGAGCATCAGCATCCGGGTTGCGGCGAGCGCCTCCTCCTCGTCCTGCTGGGCGCCGGTGTGCAGCAGCGCACCCCGCTCGTGCGAGGAGAAGACCTCGGGAGTGCGGGAGACCTCCTGCACGTCGGCGTAGCGGGAGACGACCCAGAAGCCACCGCCGAAGCCGCCCGGCTGGTCGTGCCAGAAGACCGGCGCCTCGTCGCGCACCTGCGCGAAGAAGTCGAAGGGCACGCCCGACTCGAAGGTGTCCGGGTCGATCAGGTCGAGGTCGACCGGGCAGCGCTTGCGGCCCTGCTCGTCGGTGGTCAAAGGAGCTCCTTGCTTCGGGGGGCTAGAGGGTGGGGAGCGAGGCGACCGTACGCGCGTACTCGTCCTTGATCGCCGCGACGACCTCGGCGACGGTGCGCACGCCGTTGAACGCGCCGACGAGCTGGCCGATCGGCGTGCCGAGCAGCTCGGGGTTCTGCGAGCGCTGGATGCGGCTCTGGGCGTCGGCGCAGAGCATGTACTGCAAGGGCATCGGCAGCGGGTCGGGGTTGTCGGGGTTGTCCCACGCGTCGGTCCAGGCGGTGCGCAGCTGCCGGGCAGGCTTGCCCGTGTAGGCACGCGACCGCACGGCATCGCTGGACGTCGCGTTCTTGAACTTGTCGTGCATGACGGGCGAGTGGCCGCACTCCGCGGTGCTCAGCCAGATGGACCCGGTCCAGACGCCCTGAGCACCGAGGGCGAGCGCCGCGGCCGCCTGCCTGCCGCTGCCGATGCCTCCTGCCGCCAGGACAGGGCGTGGCGAGACGGCCTCGACGACCTCGGGCACGAGCACCATCGTGGCGATCTCACCGCTGTGACCGCCGGCCTCGGTGCCCTGCGCGACGATGATGTCCACGTCGTTCGCGACCTGCTTCAGGGCGTGCTTCTTGCTGCCGGTCAGCGCGGCGACCTTCACCCCGGCCTGGTGGGCCTGGTCGACGACGTCCTTGGGCGGCGGGCCGAGGGCGTTGACGATGAGCTTCACGTCCGGCCGCTCGAGCGAGAGCTCGACCTGCTGCCGCGCCTCGGTGTCGTTCCAGCTGAGCAGGTCGCGGTTGTGCTGTGCCCCCTCGGGCAGCTCCGGCACGCCGTACTGGTCGAGCACGCGCTCGATGAAGTCCTTGTGCTCCTGCGGGAGCATCTTCTCGAGCATCGCGTGGAGCTCCTGCGGGTCCATGCCCGCCTTGGCCTCCGTCTTGGCCGGCATGACCACGTCCACGCCGTAGGGCCGCCCGCCGATGTTGGCCTCGATGTAGTCGAGCGCCTCCTTCAGCTCCTGCGGCGTGAACCGCACTGCACCCAGGACGCCGAAGCCGCCTGCCTTGCACACCTCGATGACGACATCGGGCTGGTAGTTGAACGCGAACAGCGCGAGGTCGACCCCGAGCTCCTCGGACAGTGCAGTGCGCATCTATCTGTCCTCCGACAAAATCAGGCCGCTGGTAGGCACGCCCGTGCCGGCGGTGACGAGCACGTTCTCGACGTCGGGCACCTGGTTCACGGAGGAGCCGCGGACCTGCCGCACGCCCTCCGCGATCCCGTTCATGCCGTGCAGGTAGGCCTCGCCGAGCTGGCCGCCGTGGGTGTTGACCGGCAGCCGCCCGCCGAGCTCGATGGCGCCACCGGCGATGAAGTCCTTGGCCTCTCCGCGCTTGCAAAAGCCGAACTCCTCGAGCTGCTGCAGCACGAACGGCGTGAAGTGGTCGTAGATGACGGCGGTCTGCACGTCCTCGGGACCGATGCCGGACTGCGCCCACAGCTGCTCCGCGACCAGACCCATCTCGGGGAGCCCGACGATGTCGTCGCGGTAGTAGCTGACCATGCTCTGCTGGCCGCGCGAGGAGCCCTGCGCGGCCCCCGCCACGACCGCCGGCTTGTTCGGCAGGTCGCGCGCGCGCTCCAGCGACGTCACGACGATGGCCTGGCCGCCGTCGGTCTCCTGGCAGCAGTCCAGCAGGCGCAGCGGCTCGACGATCCAGCGGCTCGCCTGGTGCTCCTCGAGCGTGATCGGCTTCTCGTAGAACCACGCCTTGGGGTTCGTCGCCGCGTGCTTGCGGTCGGCGACGCTCACCCGCCCGAAGTCCTCGCTGGTCGCGCCGAACTCGTGCATGTAGCGCTGGGCGAACATCGCCACCCAGCTGGCCGGCGTCATCAGGCCGAACGACGACACCCAGCTCATCGCGATGCCCTCGGCCGTCGGCTCGCCGCGGTGCGCGCCGCTGCCGAAGCGGTGACCGCTGCGCTCGTTGAACGCGCGGTAGCAGACGACGACGTCCGCCACCCCGGTCGCCACGGCCATCGCCGCCTGCTGCACGGTCGCGCAGGCTGCTCCCCCGCCGTACCCGATCTTGGAGAAGAAGGTGAGGTCGCCGAGCCCGGCCGTGCGCGCGACCTCGATCTCGGAGTTCGTCTCCATCGTGAACGTGGTGAGCCCGTCGACGTCGGAGGGCGTGAGGCCGGCGTCGGCCACCGCGGCGCGCACGGCCTCGCCGGCGAGCTGCAGCTCGGAGCGTCCGCTGTTCTTGGAGAACTCGGTCGCGCCGATCCCCACGATCGCGGCCTTGCGCGAGAGCGTCATGACGGCACCTCCACACCGACGGTGGCGATGACGTGGTCGCCCAGCGAGTTCGAGCCGCGCACGTCGACGGTCACGCGGTTGCCGTCGACGGCCGTGACCTCGCCGCGGATCGTCAGCGTGTCACCCGCGTAGTTGGGCACACCGAGCCGCAGGGTGCTGGTCTTGATGACCGACAGCGGGCCGGCCCAGTCGGTCACGTAGCGCAGCACGTAGCCGTTGCTGGTCAGGATGTTCGTGAAGATCGTCTTGCTGCCGCGCTCCTGCGCCATCGCCACGTCGTGGTGCACGTCCTGGTAGTCGCGGGTCGCGATCGCGGTGCTGACGATGTTCCGCACACTGGCCTCGATGACCAGCTCAGGCAGCTTCTCGCCGACGGTGGTCATGCACCCACCTCCGCGAACGTCGGTCGCAGCGCGCCGCCCGGCACCTTGGTGAAGCGCACCTCGACGGGCATCCCGACGTGCACGGCGGCGGGCGAGGCCAGCTCGCTCACCACGCGCACCCCCTCCTCGAGCTCGACGAGCAGCACGACGTGCGGCAGCTCGACGCCGGGCAGCGGCGGGTAGTGGTGCGTGACGTGGCTGTAGACGACCCCGCGGCCGCTCGCCACGACGTAACCCTGGTCGGTGCTGCCGCACCGGTCGCACATCGGGCCCGGTGGGTGGCGCAGCACGCCGCAGCCGTTGCACTTCTGGATGCGCAGCTCGCCGGCCTCCACGCCCTCCCAGAAGAACGCGTTGTCGCGCCCGATCGGCGGCGCGGGCCGGGTGCCGGAGTCCTTCTTGGCCGGCGGCTTGAACTTCAGGATCCGCATCCGCCCGATGCCGACCAGCTCGCCGTCGTCGGTGACGTACTCGCTGCGGGTGGTCGTGAACCGCCCGACCCCGAGCGCGGTCTTCTTCTCGTCCGACAGGTCCTCGGTCGTCGAGCGGACGCTGATCCGCTCGCCGTGCTTCAGCTCCCGCAGGTACTCGTGCTCGTAGTTGACCGCGACGACGCTCGTGTAGCCGGCCTGGTCGAGCAGCCGCATCACGTGGTCGTTCGGGCTCGGGTCGTCGGGGTCGCGCGGCGCGTCCATCGTCCAGGTCTGCAGCATCCCGGGCGGGGCGATCAGCTCACCGCGCGTCGACGCCGCGAACTCCTCGTCCAGGTACGCCGGGTTCCTGTCCTCGAGGGCCTGGCACCAGTGATGGACCATGGGCAGGTTGACCGGGTCACGGCCGACGCGCAGCGGCCCGCACGGGGCACCGACGTACGACCGGGCCTGCTCGACGAGCCGGTCCGAGTCCTCCTGCGCGGTCACGTGCTGAGGCCTCCAGGTCCTGCGTGGGAGATACCTGAACGTAACCAGCGGCTTCTCCGAGCGTCAAGAACCTGTTCTAGTTTTGCCCCGCTCCGTTCCTTGCTGAGGCGCGAGAACACGTTCTAGTATCGATCACCGACACTGCAGCAGGAGAGCCGCATGACCGAACCCGTCATCGTCAACGCGACCCGCACTCCCATCGGGAAGCGCAACGGCCAGCTGGCCGGGTTGCACGCGACGAAGATCCTCGGGCTCGCCCAGCGCGCCGTGCTGGAGCAGGTCGGGCTCGACCCGCTGAAGGTCGACCAGGCGATCGGCGGCTGCGTGACGCAGGCCGGCGAGCAGGGCTCGAGCGTCACGCGCAACGCCTGGCTCAACGAGGGCCTGCCCTGGCAGACGGGGACGACCACGGTCGACTGCCAGTGCGGCTCGGCCATGCAGGCCAACCACATGATCGAGGGCCTGATCCTGTCCGGTGCGGTCGACATCGGCATCGCCTGCGGTGTCGAGGCAATGAGCCGCGTGCCGCTCGGCGCCAACGTGATGAACGGCCCGGGCTCGTCCAAGGCGGACGACTGGACGCTCGACATGCCCAACCAGTTCGAGGGCGCCGAGCGGATCGCCAAGAACCGTGGCATCACCCGCGAGGACATCGACCAGCTCGGCCTCGCCTCCCAGCAGAAGGCCGCGCGCGCCTGGGACGAGGGCCGGTTCGACCGCGAGGTCTTCGCCGTCGAGTCGCCGGTCCTCGACGCCGAGGGCAAGCCCACGGGTGAGACGCAGAAGGTCACCCGTGACGGCGGCCTGCGCGAGACCACTCTCGAGGGGCTCGCGAAGCTCAAGCCGGTGCTGCCGGACGGCATCCACACGGCGGGCACGTCCTCGCAGATCTCCGACGGCGCCGCCGCCGTCCTCTGGATGAGCAAGGAGCGCGCGCAGGCCGAGGGCCTCACGCCGCGCGCCCGCGTCGTTGCCCGCGTGAACGTCGGCTCCGACCCCTACTACCACCTCGACGGGCCGGTGGACGCCACGCGCGAGGTTCTCAAGAAGGCCGGCATGTCCATCAAGGACATCGACCTGTTCGAGTGCAACGAGGCCTTCGCCTCCGTCGTCCTGTCCTGGCAGCGGGTGCACGACATCCCGATGGACAAGATCAACGTGAACGGTGGGGCGATCGCGATCGGCCACCCGGTCGGCTCGACCGGCAGCCGCCTGATCGTGACTGCGCTCCACGAGCTCGAGCGCACCGACAAGGAGTTCGCGCTCCTGACGATGTGTGCCGGCGGCGCCCTCGCCCCGGCGACAATCATCCAGCGGCTGTAGCCAGGCATCACGGCACTTCCCGCCGTACCTCACTCGATCTTTGCCCAATCGCCGCCCGACTCGAGCTCGAGCACCGGGCAAAGATCACTCGGACGTCCAGCGTGTGCTGAGAGAGCGCGATGATCATTGCCCACCCACGCGGCTGAGCCCGGGCGTGGAACGGGCAAAGATCGACTCGGGGAAGGGGCTGCGCCGTACCTACGCGCCGCGCTCGGCGAGGACCACCTCGGTGAGCCGCGCCGCGTGGTTGTTCTGGCCCATGTCGTTGTCGGCGGGGAGCAGTCCCCAGTCCTTGAAGATCACAGCCAGCCTGGCCATGATCACGCAGAACCGGAAGCCCGCGAACACCTCGTAGTAGTCGAGGTTCTGCAGCGGCTTGCCCGTGGCCGCTTCGTAGCGCGCGACCGACTCCTCCTTGCCGGGGAAGCCTTCGAGCCGCGGCACTTCCATCGCCTCGCTGTGGTGCCGGTCGAGGAAGAGCGCCCAGGCGACGTCCTGCGCCGGCGCCCCGAGGCTCACCATCTCCCAGTCGAGGACGGCCAGCCGACGGCCCTGCTCGTCGTACATCACGTTGCCGATGCGCGCGTCGCCCCAGGACAGCACGTTCTCCTCGGGACCGGGCTGGTTCTCCTTCAGCCAGGCGAGCGCCTTGCGGGCAGTCGGCGCGGGCTCGTCCTTCTCCACGCTCTCGAGGAACGCCTCGTAGTACGCGAGCTGCGCCGGCAGCCCCTCGAGCATGTTCTCGAGGCCGAGCACGGAGGGGTCGGTCTGGTGCAGCTCGGCGATGGTGTCGATGCAGCCCCACCAGATCCGCTCCCGCACCTCGGGCGTCGCGTCCGTCTTCAGCCACCCGTCCACGTGGTACGGCGGGTTGTCCGGCGGCACGACCCCCTTGACCTCCTCCATGACGAAGAAGGGGGCGCCGAGGACGGCGGAGTCCTGCTCGTACCAGAGCACCGCCGGCACCGGCACCTTGCTGTGCGCGGCCAGCCCGGTCAGGACCTTGTACTGCGTCTCGAACGCCGCGTCGGGGAAGAGGGTGTAGCCGGTGGGCGCGACCCGGACGACGTACGTCTCGATCTTCTCGACCCCGCCCGCGGTCCATGTGGCGTCGACGATCAGCGTCTCGTTGCTGAACCCGGTGGCGCCCGGTCCGCGGAACTCGCTCAACGTCACGGCGCCGTCGGCCCCGACCTTGGGGGCCAGCCAGGCGGCGAGCTGGCGGGCCGACTCGGCCGCGTCGCGCTGAACAGGAATCGGCATGGCAGCCCCCTCGTCGTGTCGGGGCGAAACCTAGAACGTGTTCTGATACGCGGCAAGACGCAGAACTAGAATCTGTTCTAGTTGGGTGTTAGCGTCCGCGCTGACGACAGGAGGACAGATGAGCCGGTCCCTCGAGGTCGAGGTCTCCTCGACGTGCATCAGCAGCGGCTACTGCCGCAACACGCTGCCGGACGTCTTCGGCGCGCTCGAGGACCGCAAGTCCTTCGTGAAGCAGAACCCCGTCGAGGACTCCGAGCAGCTGCGCGAGGCTTTCGACCAGTGCCCGGTCGAGGCGATCTCCGCCCGCGACGCCGAGACCGGCGAAGAGGTCTTCCCGTGACCGGCCCCCAGCCGGAGCACCTGCTCGTCGAGCGGCGTGAGCACGTGCTCGTGCTGCGCATGAACCGTCCCGAAGCCAAGAACGCCTTCTCCCCCAACATGCTCGCCCGCATGGCCGAGGCCTGGGAGACCGCGGACGCCGACGACGCCATCCGCTGCGTCGTGCTGACCGGGTCGGACGACGTGTTCTGCGCCGGCGCCGACCTCAAGGCGATGATGAGCGCGCCGGACCCGGGCGACGACTACGCCCGGCGGTACAAGGAGGACGCCGGCCTCGCGTGGCGCGCGCTGCTGCGCCACTACCGCCTGACCAAGCCGCTCATCGCGGCTGTCGAGGGCCCGGCCATTGCAGGCGGCACCGAGATCCTGCAGGCGACAGACATCCGCGTGGCCGGCGAGGGCGCGACGTTCGGCGTGGCCGAGGTGCGCCGCGGCCTGTTCCCGCTGGGCGGCTCGACCGTGCGGTTGCGCCGGCAGATCCCCTACACGCTGGCCGCCGAGATGCTGCTGACCGGCAAGACGATCAGCGCCGAGGAGGCCCTGCAGTACGGCCTCATCGGGTCGGTCGTGCCGAAGGGCCAGGCGCTCGCCAGAGCCCTCGAGATCGCCGACCAGATCGCTTCCAACGGCCCCCTCGCCGTGAAGGCGGTCCTGCGGTCGCTGCGCGAGACCGAGGGCATCCCCGAGGAAGAGGCGCTGAAGATCGAGCTCGAGATCGGCATGCCGGTCTTCGCCACGAACGACGCGAAGGAAGGGCCGCGCGCCTTCGCCGAGAAGCGGCCGGCCCACTTCACCGGTACGTAGCATCCGCGCATGAGCCGATGGGGCCGGTACGGCGGTCGGCCTCTGGTCGCGCTCTGCCTGGTCGGACTGGTCGACGCCGTGGACCGCGGCGTGCTGCCCGGCGTGCTCCCGAAGATCCAGCGCGACCTGCACATCAGCGACGGCGAGGCCGGCCTGCTGAACACCGCCGTGATCGTCGCGGCCGTGCTGCTCGCCGTACCGGGCGGCGTGCTGTCCGACCGGCGCGACCGGCGGGTCCTGGTCGCCGCGGTGCTCGGCCTGTGGGCTGCGGCGACGGCGCTCGCGTCGGCGGTGCAGAGCTTCTGGCAGCTGTTCGTGCTGCGCTCGGCCCTCGGTGCGGGCGACGCCGTGAACGACCCCGCGGTGCAGTCGCTGGTGGCGGACTACTACCCGCAGCACGTCCGGGGCAGGGCCTACGCCTTCCAGCGCGTGGTGCCCACCGTCGGCACCGGTCTGGGCCTCGGGATCGGTGCGGCGCTCGGGGCGGCCTTCGGCTGGCGCATCGCTGTCCTTGCGGTGGCGGTCCCAGGGCTCACGGTCGCACTCCTGGTGCGCCGTCTCCCTCAGCCGGCCCGCGGGGGCGCCGAGGACGAGACCCCCCTCGCGCAGGCACCGGCAGCGCCGGACCCGGTGGTGCCCGTGCCGACCCGGGAGGCGCTCGGCCGGCTGCTCGCCGTACCGAGCCTGCGGGCCCTCCTGCTGGGGACCGCGCTGATCAACGGCATCCTCACTGCGCTGGGGTTCTGGGGCGTGACGTACCACGTCCGTGCCAGCGGGATGTCCGAGGGCTCGGCCGGAGGCATCGCCGGAGGGCTCATCCTTCTGGGAGCCGTCGCGGGCGGCATCCTCGGCGGCCAGGTGACCGACCGCTTCCGCCACCGGGTCCGCGGATGGCCCATGCTGCTCGGCGCAGTCGTCACCGGCAGCGGCACGGTGCTGCTGATCATCAGCTTCCTCGACGGGATCCCGGTCTACCTGGTCCGCCTCCCCCTGCAGACGCTGGGGGTAGCACTCGTGGTCGCCGCGCTCCCGCCGCTCACGGTGGTGACCGCGGAGGTCGTCCCAGCGCACCTGCGGGGGGCTGCCTTCGGCCTGCTGAAGCTCTGCGCGAACGCGCTCGGTGCGGTCGCCCCGCCCCTCATCGGCGTGCTCGCCGACACGCACCGCTTCCGGCTGCACGGCAGGCTCGTCGGCGACCTCGGCTACGCGTTCCGCCTCACCGCGCCGCTCGTGCTCGTCGGGTCGGCCCTGCTCTTGGTCGGCCGGCGCCACCTCGATCGCGACGTCGCCGCCGCGACCGCAGCCTCCCAGGCCGTCGCTTGACGCACCCGCTGAACGGTTGCTTGACTCAAGTAGAACACGTTCTAGAACGGGAGACCTGGTGCGGGTCGACTACACCGACGAGCAGGTTGAGCTCCGCGAGGAGCTCCGGTCCTACTTCGCCAGCGTCCTGACCCCTGAGGTCAGGGCCGAGCTGCGCCGCGAGGGTCACGGCGGGCCGGTGCACCGGGAGGTGCGCCAGAAGCTCGGCGCCGACGGCTGGCTCGGCATCGGCTGGCCCAAGGAGTACGGCGGCCAGGGCCGCTCCGTCCTCGACCAGTTCGTCTTCTTCGACGAGGCGTCCCGCGCCGGAGCGCCGGTCCCGATGATTGCCCTCAACACCGTCGGCCCGACGATCATGGCTGCGGGCACGGAGGAGCAGAAGCAGCGCTACCTGCCGGGCATCCTGGCCGGCACGCTCGACTTCGCCATCGGCTACACCGAGCCGGGCAGTGGCACCGACCTCGCGTCCTTGCGGACCCGCGCCGTGCTCGACGGCGACCACTTCGTCGTGAACGGCAACAAGGTCTACACCTCCGGCGGCGACCTCGCGGACTTCATCTGGCTGGCCGCGCGCACCGACCCGGATGCCCCGAAGCACAAGGGGATCACGATCCTGCTCGTGCCCACGACGAGCAACGGCTTCTCCGCGACACCCATCCGCACCATGGGTGGAGGCACGACCACCGCGACCTACTACGAGGACGTTCACGTCCCGGTCGGCAACGTCGTGGGCGAGGTCAACGCCGGCTGGAAGCTCATCACCACCCAGCTCAACCACGAGCGCGTCGCCCTGTCCGCGATGGGCGGTCGGTGCCTGGCGCTGTCGGATGCAGTGCGCCAGTGGGCCATCGACACCGTCACCCCCGAGGGGACGCGCGTCATCGACCAGCCCTGGGTGCGCACGACGTTGGCCCGCGTCCACGCCCGCCTCGAGGCGATGAAGGTCATGAACTGGCGCATGGCCTACGCGGTCCACACCGGCACCCTCACGCCGGCGGCGGCCTCGAGCGCGAAGGTCTACGGCACCGAGGTCGAGATCGAGGCCTACCGGCTGCTCATGGACGTCCTCGGTCGCGCCGGCTACCTCCGCCGCGGCTCCCCCGGCGCGGTGCTCGAGGGCCGCATCGAGCAGGCCTACCGCGACGCCCCCGTCCGCACCTTCGGCGGCGGCTCCAACGAGGTGCAGCGCGAGATCATCAGCTGGACCGCCCTCGGCACGCCTCGCGGAGGGCGCTGACATGGACTTCTCCTTCAGCGGCGACCAGCTCGCCGCGCGCGACCTCGCAGCACAGCTGCTCGCCGACGTGGATCCCAATGGTCCCAAGGGCTTTGACACTTCTCTGTGGTCACGACTCGGCGACGCCGGCTTGATCGGGCTGAGCCTTCCTGAGGCCGACGGCGGTGCCGGCTTCGGCCTGACCGAGCTGTGCCTGGTGGCTGAGGAGGCGGGCCGCCGTCTCGCGCGCGTCCCGCTCGCGGTCTCGGTCGCTGCCGCTGCGGCTGTCTCCCGGTACGGCGACACCGCCCTCAAGGAGCGCCTGCTCCCCGGCCTCGTGGCCGGCCGCGACGTCGTCAGCGTGGGCTGGGCCGAGCCCTTCGGCACGGACCCGTTGCGACCCAGGACCCGGCTCGAGGACGGCCGGCTCCACGGGGAGAAGTCCGCCGTACCTCTGGCGAAGCAGGCCGGGGCGCTGCTGGTGCCGGCCATCGGTCCCGGCGGGCTGGTGCTCGCGGTCGTCGACCCCACGGCCGCGATGCTGCTGGACGAGGAGACGACGAGCGGCGAGCCGGCGGCGACGCTGGTGCTCGACGGGGTCGAGCCGCTCGCGCTGCTGCCCAGCGAAGCCGCGGAGCTCGCGTATCACTGGACGACCGTCGCGCTCGCCGCGACGCAGGTCGGTGTGGCGTCGGAGGCGATGCGCCGCGCCGCAGACCACACCTCGACGCGCGAGCAGTTCGGCCGCCCGCTGGCGACCTTCCAGGCGGTCGCGGTGCGGCTGGGCAACATGTACATCGACGTCGAGGCCCTGCGCTCGGTCGCCTGGCAGGCGGCCTACCGGATCGACGCGGGCCTGCCCGCGGCCGAGCAG
>JADMIO012500401.1_pt1 | contig 19513 bp, 16 predicted proteins | sample 8958161 | NCBI WGS metagenome assembly JADMIO01 (sample SAMN16585339, study PRJNA669376) | soil metagenome | isolation source: Crop rotation soil | place: USA: Cullars Rotation, Alabama | collected 2011
CGTGGCGTTGGATTGGGATTCGTGGAAACGAGAAGGAACACCTGCCGAGGCGGAATACACCCCTGCTCGCGGCAAGTGTTCCGATTAGCGTTCAAGCCCAACAAATGATGTGCTCGTCAGCGTCTGTGACGCGATACGTCCTGTTTTCAAGTTTCTAACTTTTGAGGGCCGTCGCACAAACAGCATAATGTAAAAAACTTGAAAACGGGTGTGTTTCCGGAAAACGATATTGCGCCGTTTATGTCCCAGGCACATATCCAATCCATGATATCGGCCAATCCACGATGTAAGCGGTGCCCAGACCGACGGTTTTGAGTTTTTACATTGTGTTGTTTGTGCGATGGCCCTCAAAAGTTAGAAACTTGAAAACAGGACGTACCGCGTCACAGACGCTGACGAGCGCGTTCTTTATTGGGCTTGAATGCTAATTGGAACACTTGCCACGAGCGGGGAAAAGAAGTCTGTAAAGAATCCTCCTATTCCACTAAGCAGGAGTAGAGCCGCTATGATAACACCAATTATTGTTTTCCTATTCTCAATCTTGTCAAAAATAGAGGAGAATTCATCTTTATGAGGCTTTGCTTTAGTTTGCTGTTGTTTATTATGTGTTTTCTTAAACGATTTAGATCTTTTCATCAGTTACGATTGAATGTGATTTAGTTGATGATCAGGCTTTTTACGAAGTTGATAGTACTCAATATAAAAGCGGCACCAGCAACCATCAAAGTCAACCAGAATTGCCAGCGCTGTCTACGCCAAAACTTCAACTGTTCATCATTAATTTCAGTTACCTTACGTTTGAGGTCTTCATACTGGTATATCTTAATCTGTTCGTCTCTTTCCTCTCTTTCTGTTTGTTTGCGTTTTTTTTCTGCTTCATCATCTAAGTAGTTTTGATAACCTTTACCAGATTCTTTCAATTCAAATCCTTTCCTAGTTAATTTATAGAGAGGTTTGCCGGGTACATTTTCAAAAATATCGATAAGACCGTCGGTTTCCAAATCTTCTAATACTAGTAAATACCCATGTTCAAGCCCCTTTCTTTCCTCGCCATGCATCAGATTATGGAGCTGCTTGCCATTAACAGTTGCATTTACTAAAATAATATCAGCTATTTTCGATATGCTTATTTTTGGCTTCATTTTTGTGATTTTATTTGAAAAAAAGTTATATAAAGTTAGTAACCCAAGTATAAGTGTTAGCCAAAACTGCCACTTTTGCCTTTGTTAAAACTCTACCCGCTTCTTATTCATAATTTCTATCTTATCTTCTAATTCTTTTATCTGCAAAAGTTTGTGACGCAAATCCAGCTCATCCTTCTCCGCCCTCTTCTTTTCTTTTCAGCTTTCTCAGATAAGTATTCTGAATATTTTCTGCCGGTTGCCCGAAAATCAATTCCCTGTGCAGTGCACTTATATTCCTTCTGCCATCCTACCATTTTATATATCTTAATAAATCTACCTGCCTCAAGGTACTATGCCGTATCCTCTATTAGTTTTTGGTTTCCACCAACATGGGGTGCTAATGTCTGGGCATCCAGTTCAGACATTGAGACGTAAGTAATAATAATGTCTGCGGCCTTAATTTGCCCTTCTGTTATTTGATATATAAATCTTTGATCAAGTTGAAAATACCCATTAAGAACGCTGCGCCAGAAAGAAACCATGTTATCCAAAATTGCCATTTCTGTCTATTGTCTCTTGCGATTCCCGATTCCCAAAATACCTTTTGCCGTTCCTGCATCTCTTCAACGCTCTTCAACTTAATTTCCAGGTCTTTGATCTGTAAATCTTTATGAAGTTCGTCACGTTCTGCCTTTTTCCTTTTCTCATCAAGATAATCTGCATAACTTTTACCAGACTTCTGAAATTGCTCGCCTTTTGGAGTTAAGAAAATCATACCCGAATTAAATTTAATAAGATCTTCATCTACCAAATACTTTGCTATCCTAATAGTATCTTTAGGTCCACCTCCCATGCCCTTAGCATTCATGCTAAATGTACGAATTATCCAATTAGCAGTCTTGATTTCGTCTTCAGTCATAACATAATAGGTTTGATGTTTCGTGCAAATGTACAATTTTATGAGATTGTTACTTTTAGTGGAAACGAGAAGGAACAGTTGCCACGAGCGAGAAACTTACGCTGTCTATTGGATTGCTGGCACTATAGTCGGAAAGAATAGAAATGCAAGGTATAATTAGAATCTAATAAATATTGTTGAATCATGTCGCAGTCTTACGTACTCTTTATAAGATAGTATCGGGAAGTATTCTGTAGTGGATGTAGGGTGGAATATATCAATAAATGGTCTATTGATAAATTTTCCATAATAATCAATATACAAGACAGTATCTGGCAATATCCCATATCTACTTTGTATAATACTATCAATCATAGCAAGTTCCTTATTTTCTTTAAAATAAAAAAGTGATTCGGCGATTTGGTTAAGACCAAACGGGTCAGTTTCCGTTGGCAGCGAAATATATTGTGCAAATTTAACCGTTCGTTGTGCCTTCTTGATACTCCATTGTATGTCTACATATCTTGCAATTAATGGATCATTTAAAAATTCATTTAGGTCATATTCTTCTTTAAGCCTATTAATTTGCCCAGTAATTTGATGGGCCAATATTGGTTGGTTGGATTTAATAGCCTTTCCCCTTTGCTTCGATAAGGAGGCGATAGCTTGCTTGTATTCAATCAAAGTTTTTCGTAATTCCATTGCCTTTTCTCTAATAGAATCACGCTTATTACCCTTTATAAAAGTATCTAATTCAGTAACAATATTACTTATATTGCTATCAACCACTCCGTTATTTTGTTTAAGAACGGATGCAAATTCATTGTTTATTGAGTCATTAAGAATCTTCTGAACTATCAAATACCCTAACAAGAAAAGGAGCAAGGCTGACAAAACATATCTAAGCGAAACCCTTACCAGTCTCTTTGAAGATGTTTTCCCTTCAATCCGACCAATCAAGTCAAGAACAGAATACGCAATCTTATTTCTTTCAATATCTGTCTCTCCTTCTGTTCTTATTGACAAATGGTACTTCTTATTATTTTCTGTTAAGCGCAATTTATACATCGTAACCTCATCTTTAACCGATTGGTCAAAGGATTCGGCAACTTTCTCCAATTCATCTAAAGCCTGCCCTAGATCACTTTTCTTAACGAGGTCTTTAATTGAATCTACGTTTTCCATAAATTTATAGGTTTATGAATTTATTGGTCTTTCCCTCTCTATGATGGTTTGAGAGATGCTTTTGAGTTCACATGACTATTCTTCTTCTTGCATTTTACTGAGCCATTCAAGGTACGCAGGCAATCCGAGAGATTCGTGATCCTCTCGGCTGGAGCATGAATGACATTACTATTAATTCCCTATCTTATTTAATTAAGAGGGGATAAAGTTTATTAAACTTTATCCCCTCTTAATTAAATTATAGCTAAGATGTAATGCCAAATCGTGTTGAGTTCGAATCAATGTACTTTTTTCCGAATCTCCAAATTTATTTAGGAATTTTTTTTTAAGGCTGCTACGCTACCCACAACCATTGCCGTTGAGGCTGTCTGTACCTTTTCGCGTTCATCAAAGGAGATCAGATTTAAAAGGTAATCTTTTTCAGTACGATACAGCCGGCTAGAAACCAGAACTAGTTCATTATAAATTTTCTTAGCATCGAGTTGTAAGCTCCAGCTAATAGCAGCGTTGAGCGCTTCTTTTGTTTCGCCTTTTCTAATATATGAAAATATTTTTCTATGCATTGGGCTGCATACTTTAAACCGCAAAGTTACTGGAAAAATGGAATAATCGCAAGACTCGTGTTTTGAAATTTAACACTTTTGTTTAAAATTTCCGCCTCGTCAGGTGTTTCTTCTCGGTTCCACTAATCCCAATCAACGCCACGGCAGGTGTTTTCACCTACCGCGGCGGATAGGGGCACATTGGCTTAGGCCGCCAACCCTAACCGCTCCATTGCTTTTTGAAGCATAAGAGGCCGTACGTCGGCCATTTGTTTGACCATCTTGTAAGGGAGCAGTATTACGATGTGACGGCCATCTTCGTCTATCCAATCATCTTCATCCTGTTCGTCTTCGGTACAGATATAAATAATGCCTACCCGCTCGATGTGGCGGAACTGCTCCAATATATAGGTGGTGTCGATCTTGTCGGCAATATCTTCCTCCACGACTTTTATTACTCTCATGGCGCAAATTTTTACAAATGTACAAGGGAGGACGATGCGGTGCAAGTTACTGCATCTTGCTGTTGTACGGCGGCCTGGGAAGGCGGTCTTGTTCCGGTCGGCCCAGATTTTCCGGCAGGTACGGATAGTTGAACAACTTCCGCTGCTCTTCTTTCAGGCATTCCGAAATCGTGCCTTTAAACTGGACGAAGTAGGACATTATTTTCCTGCAGATACCCAAGGCGATACCTGCATGCGAAACACATGCTGCGGCACTGGCAGGCCGAGGAATGGGAACACCTGCCTCCGCCCAGTGCCTCCTTGCTCCAAAGTCCGGACGCGTAGTGTATTTCAGTTCGGTTAACTTGCCGATCAAACCATCTTCTATTTCTCGGTCTTTCGTCATCGGATATCCTCTACCTGGTAAAAGCATATGGCCACTTCAAAATCCAGATCATCCGGCAGGCTTTTTTATTTCGCCCTGCGATCCGGCCAACTAAGTTTCCCCCCTCTTAAATTCTCAACAATTTCCCATTATCGCCCACATGTTGCACAACATGCGCTCCATGATGGGAAAATACCCGCCATGTTCGACATTTTTTTCCATTTTTTCTCAAAATCTTCGCCCCAAACGCCATGTCTCGGCCCCTTTGCCGGAAAAAAACCGGAAAATTTTGCCAACCCGGCGCCTGGATTCGCGACTAATCCCGTTTTTTTGAAAATCCTGCTGTCGAAATCGGGAAACATTTGGTTAAAATAGAAATCGCCGTGTTAAAATTGCGAAATCCGACCTCCATGATGCCAAAATATAGTTAATTTCCTTAGCTTTTGCCAAATTAGCGGGATTGTTTTGTTAAAAAGAAAAACACAACGTTAACGCGCTTGACAGCCCGGAAAAAGGCCCCACAACTTTGTGCCATGTCCCGGATACGTCTTTCAACCGGGTTGTGCACGGCCCTTTTCTGTCACATTTTTTATTTCTAACTAATGAAAACGACTAAAATTCTGCGTCAGGCTTACCTGCGCATGTCCCCACCCGCATTGGCTCTTTTTACCGAAACCGTGTGCCAGCGTATCAAAGGCGTTGCCGGATACGAAGCGCTTCAAACCCGCATCGAATCGATCCGGGAACTGCTAGACCGGTATAACGCCAGCCTGGTCGCCGCCCGCAACCGGGGCATTTCGGAGATCATGGTCAAGAACAGGAACCACCGCAACCTGATCGAATTGTTGAACCTGCTGGCCGCCGACCTGGAAATAGCCGCGGCCGACAACGAACAATTGATCGTCGATGCGGGGTTCGACCTGCGGGCGGAACGCGGGCCGGCTTTCAGCGGCAAACTCCCGCCGCCCGAGATCCTAAAGGCCGGCAGCACCGGCCGGCGTGGAGAAGTACGGCTGGTCCTGAAAAACGCGTTCCCCAGGGCGGTGACGATGCACGCCGTGGAATACTCGGCCGATCTCGCCGAATCCTGGCGCAACGGCAGCTACCACAGCAGGCAGATCTTCACGGTAGAAGGACTGCCGAGCTCCGGCAACCTGATGATCCGGGTGAAAGGACTGGGCAATGCCGGGAGGAAAAGCGAATGGTCGGATCCGGTGCTGGTTGCGGTGTTGTAGCCTGCCAGTTTAATCAATGCACGTTTTCGGGAATTAAAGTAAGCAGCCCCGCGCCGGAAGAACCGGCGCGGGGCTTTTTATTTGGACAAACCCAGGTTTTTCAATTCCCCCCGGTACGGCAATCAATACCGCCGCCGCCGTCAGCATAATCCCTTCATATATACACATTCGCTGCGAACCCGATTTCGCGATCCAGCCAGATTCGTCCTTAAAATCGCGATTCCGTCCAACATTCGTTCGATTCGGCACAAGCAGTTTTTCCGGAAAACGCGCCGCGCTATTTTTGAGGAAAAATGATCTGCTATGAAAATTATTCAACACTTTTTAGCCGCCTTCCTGTTGTTTTCAGCGCTTCAAGCCGAAGCAAAATTCAGGGAAAATATTCTATTCACGGCGCAGATGGACGGCGCCCAAATGTCGCCGGCCACCGCTTCGACCGCCAAAGGCATCGGAACAGTAATGCTCAACAAGAAGCGGGATTCGCTTTCGGTCAGTTTCAGCATCGTCGGCATGACGCCCGCTTTTGCAGCCATTTTTATCGGAGCGGAGGGCGAAAACGGCACGATGTTATTCGACTTGAGTGACGGCATTTCAGGAAAGACGATCCTGAAACGGCTCGCAGGCGCCGACGTAAAAAACAACCTGAAGTACCTGATGACCGGCCGTTTTTACCTCGTCGTCGGCTCGGCGGCAAACCCCGGCGGCGAGATCCGGGGGCAAATCCGCCTGGCCACCGACCTCCATTTCGTAGCCGATCTGAATGGTTCGGAAGCAGTGCCGGCCGTCACGACCGACGCGTTCGGACTGGGTTCATTTTCGCTTTCGATGGACAAGGGGCAGGTGGGTTTCAAAATCATCGTCCAGGAAACAGGCGGTGCGATTACGAGCCTGACATTACACGCCGGCGGCGTAGGCGTCGAAGGCCCGGAATTGCTCGACCTCAGCAGTTTCGTCGCCGGAAAACTCGCTGTCGGCAGTTTTTCCGCAACGCCGGCTATTCTGACCGCGCTTTATTCGGGCGAGATTTACCTGAACGTGGGCACGAGCGCATTTCCCGGCGGCGAGTTGCGCAGTCAGTTGCGCCGGCAAAGCGGACTGACGATGGAGACCTTTTCCGACGCGCAGCAAATGGTACCGCCTATCAGCAGTTCCGCAAAATCAGTCGGCGTTTATCGCCTCAGCCCGACAATGGACACGCTTTTTTATGATATCGTCACGGACGGCATCGCGTCGGGCATCGATTATATGCACTTGCACGTCGGCTACCCCGGCCAGGATTACGGCGCTTTGCAAGTTGATTTTACCAACTCGATTACGGGCAATCGCACGCAGGGTTTTGTCAAAGGCACGTCGCTTTCGACGACTTCCATCACCAAAATATTGACCGGAAATCTGACTTTGCTGACACACACGGCAGCGTATCCCGGCGGCGAAATCCGGGGGCATCTCAACCGGTTTGCGCACGAAGGGCATACCGTTCAGTTGGCGCCGGCTTCGGGTTCGGGCTACGGCTCAGGCTGGGTAGCCATCAACGCCCCGGGAGATCGCGCGTATTATGCATGGCTGGCGGGCGATTTAACCAGCGAGCCGACGGCGGCTAATTTCACGTCGACCCAAAACACACAATCCGTGTACGACATGTCTGCTGCGATGCAGGTTTCCGGCACGAGCGCTTCGGCTTCCGGGGTTTGGAAAAGCACCGATTCGCCTGCTTTTTCTGCGGCAAACGCCTCGCTTTTTGACCAAAGCAAAATTCGGTTAGACATCGGTTCGGTGAACAATCCGACGGGCGAACTGTCGGGGCTTGTGAGACCGGGGATGATCTTTTACAATGCCGTGGTTTCGGCGGACGAACTTTTTGATGGAAAAATACTGGAATTGTGCCTTTCACCCAACCCGGCGCAGGAGGTTTTGAGCTTGCAGATCCGGGAAATTTCTGGAGACAAACTCGAGGCCAGAGTGGTTGATGTTTTTGGGAAAACACTTCGCTCGACGCGTTTCGGTCAGGTTTCAGGCGCTGTGAATCTGGACATCAACGTAGCGGATCTGGCGAACGGCGTCTATTTTCTGGTCATTTCCAATGGTCAGAAAACGACTTCACGCAAGTTTTTAAAAGGGTAGCGGCCATTTACGAGTGATCAAAAATCACCACGAAGCCGCACAAAGTCACACAAAGTTCTGTATTGGAAAACTTTGTGTGACTTTGTGCGGCTTCGTGGTGATTTTTGATGCTCAGGAAACACCCAAAGCCGCGAAAACCTCGGCTTTGTATAAAATGCCGATGGGGATTTTGTGTTTTTCGACCATCACATAATTCGCACCGATAGCGCCCAAATGTTTTTTGGAAACCAAAAACGAGCGATGCACCCGTAAAAACTGCTCGCTCAACTGCGCCAGATCTTCTTCCAGTTTTGAAATCGAAATCAATGGATAAAACGTGAGACCGTCGCGCATCGTGATTTTGGTGTAATTTTTCATTGCTTCGCAAAACAGGATTTCCTGCACGTTCACACGGAAAACTTCGCCGTTCGATTTGACCAGCATCGGGACGTTTTCCTCGTTTTTCACGGTTGCGGAGGCATCGGTCGCTGACAATCTTAGTCGCTCGACCGCTTTGAAAACGGCTTGTGCGAACCGCTCGAATAAAAAAGGTTTGAGCAAATAATCTGCAGCATTCAGTTCGTAACTCTCCACCGCGTGCTCCGAATAGGCGGTCGTAAAAATGACCTGCATTTTGCGGGAAATGATTTTGACCATCGCCATGCCGTTGAGATTGGGCATGTCGATGTCTAAAAAAAGGATTTGAATCAATTCGTCGGCATTGATTTTTTCGATGGCCTCGAAGGCGTTTTTGCATTCGCCGGCGCATTCCAGATTGGGCATCTGCGCCACATAATTACGCAAAATTTGCCGGGCGATCGGCTCGTCGTCCACGATCAGGCATCGGATTTTTTGTGTGCTCATCAAACGGGATTTTGGAGGTTTATTTTTAGCCGGACTTTGAATGCGCTTGCTGTTTTTTCGATATTTAACTGATGCAAATCGTTCGGATAAAGCACTTCCAGACGTTTTTTTACATTTTCCAGGCCGATGCCGTTCGACGTGCCAGGGCTATCGGCTGCATTAGGCAGGCAATTGTTTTCAGCCTGAAAGACAAACATCCCATCGTCCGAGATATGCATATTTATCACGATTCGCATGGCTTGATTTTGCACTTTTTTGGCGTGTTTAAAAGCATTTTCTACAAAAACCACGAGCAAAAGCGGCGCAATTTCAAAACGGCAATTTTCCGGAACATTGGATTGCAGCACAAATTCGAGGTTGTCTTCCAGCCTGATTTTTTCCAGTTCGATATAACTTTTCAAGCTCGAAACGTCTTGCGAAAGCGAGACGGTCGGGTTTTTGGTTTCGTATAAAGCATAGCGCAGCAACTCGGACAGGCGCACCATCAGGACCGGCAATTTTTCGGAACGCGTTACGGCAAGCCCGTAAAAATTGTTCATCGTGTTGAACAAAAAATGCGGGGCGATCTGGGCTTTCAGGTTTTCGAGTTCGGAGGTCAGTTGCAATTGTTTTTGCTGATTTTCGAGGTATTGCTGGATGAAATTATCTTTAAAATATTTCGCCATCGTCACCAGCGCGAAGGTGAAAACGTACTTCGTGATGTTGTTGAAAAACATATTCGTCCAGCTGCCGTCTTTGAAAGCGGGCAAATCGCCGACCACGTAAAAAACGGATTTAGAATAGAAAAAAAGATACAGCAACCAGGCCGTCAGCGAAACCGACAAATAAACCGAGACTTTCCCGAGCGCAAACGAGCGGCGATAAAACCAGATCGTGGCATACACCAAACCTACGAAAACCAACTCCTGCCACAACATGAAATACAAAAGCCGCCTGTCGTAATACATCACCGTCAAATAATACGGCAAGGCGCGGGAAAGCGCGTACAAAATCCAAAAACACAAATGCCATATCCAGCGATTGCTGACGAGCATGAAGGAAAAATCAATCGCTTTGGTATTTTTTGCAGGCATTCGGAATAGTCTATTTTTTTCATAAAGATAATGGCGCTTTTTGTATTATTCTATCCACCGGCGCAGGGTAAATGTTATAAAACAAGCGTACTCGGCTTCCTGCCGTTTCCGTCGTTTCCTTTGTCCGTTTTTGACGCATGCCTGTCCGTTTGCGGTCTTGAAGCCGGCTGATCTTTGTGACATGAAAAGGCAATCAACGATCACCACACCATGGAAAAAATAATGAAAGTCGATCCGGACACGGTCTTCTATTACCTCGAAGCCAGCGAATTCGGCTGGGATATCGCGCCGGGTAAAACCGTCCCGGCCTGGGGTTTTAACCGGCAGGTACCCGGCCCGGTGCTGAAAGCAAAAAAAGGGGATACCCTCGTCGTCCGGGTCAAGAACAACCTGCCGGAGCCCACCATCGTGCACTGGCACGGCATCCGCCTGCCGGCGCTTATGGATGGCACCGGCGACGTGCAAAAACCCATCGAACCGGGAGAAGAATTTGAATACCGTTTTGTCGTGCCCGACGCCGGCACCTTCTGGTACCACTCCCATGCCAACGAAGCGGTCCAGCTGGAGCGCGGCATGTACGGCGCGCTGATTGTGGAGGATGCTTCCGACCCTGTATTCGACCGGGAGCGGGTGCTGGTGCTCGACGACATGAAGCTGACGGCCGACCATAACTTTACCCGGCCGGGCTGGTTCGTGGAGCGCTGGATCGAAAGCCATATGGGCCGTGAAGGCAATATCATGCTGCTCAACGGCCGGGAAGCGCCGGCCCTGGACCTGCCCGCCGGACAACTCGAACGCTGGCGCTTTATCAATGCCTCCAGTGCCCGTTACATCCTGCTCTCCCTGGGCGGCAATCCGTTCCGGATGATCGGGACCGACGGCGGGCTGCTCGAAACACCGCGGATCCTGACCGAATTCCTGTTAGCGCCCGGCGAACGGATCGACGTGGCGGCCGGCCCCTTTGCCGAAGGCGACACTTTTTCCATTCAGTCACTGCCCTTTTTGGGCAGCCATGGCTCGAAAAAGAACCTGGAGACCTACGCCACCGTACAGGCCGGCCCGGCGCAACCCTCCCGGGCCTTCCTTCCGGAAAAACTGAACACCATCGAAGGGCTGGCGCCCCGGGATGCCACCCCTACCCGTACCATAGAATTCTCCCTGGGCCTGGGCCTGCGCAAGGGCGCGGACTTTTTGATCAACGGCAAACGGCATGGTCTGGACCAGCCGGTAAAGGTGGGCGCGCTGCAGGTCTGGGAAATCAGGAACCGCACCCTGATGCACCATCCCTTCCACCTGCATGGTTTTTTCTTCCAGGTCCTGGAACTGAATGGTCAGGCCCCCGAATACATGGCCTGGAAAGACACTTTCAACATTCCCCCCTCCGGAACATTAAAGATCGCCTGGATGCCCGATAACCGGCCGGGAATGTGGATGTACCACTGCCATGTCCTGGAACATCACGCGACGGGGATGATGGCCGGTTTCGAAGTGATCGACGGGAGCGAGCAGTCCGGAAAAGCGCATCATCACCAGATGGGGCATTGTCACTGAAGAATATCTTTTACGCCTCTTTTGGTGCTCATACGACTTGCCGAACGCTCCTTTTAAAACGTTTTAATTATTTCCTTAATGAAGACTTTTCTTGTTTTTGCCCTGTCCTGTTGGGCCGGTATTTCCTTTGCCCAAAACGACTCGAAATTCACTTTAAACGGCACTGCGACAGACGCCGCTACCGGCGAAACGCTCATTGGTGTAACCGTGCGCGCAGAAGACGGTACGGGCGCCGTCACCAATGAATATGGTTTTTATTCCCTGACCATTCCCGGGGGGGAGCACGAGTTCAGTTTTGCCTATCTCGGCTATGTTACCATTACACGCGACATAAACCTCAACCAAAATCAAAAATTAGATATTGCACTTACCGACAATTCAACGCTGCTTGGCGAGGTCGAGATCAAAGCAGAAAAACGCGACAAAAACGTAGGGCAAGCGCTTATGGGGGTCGAAAAAATCAACATGTCAGCGTTGAAAAGTCTTCCAATGCTGTTTGGTGAGCGGGACGTTTTAAAAACCATACAACTCCTGCCCGGCGTAAAAGCTGCCGGGGAAGGTAATGCGGGCTTTTACGTGCGCGGCGGCGCTGCCGATCAGAACCTTATCCTGCTTGACGAAGCGCCTGTTTATAATGCAAGCCATTTATTAGGCTTTTTCAGCACCTTCAACGCAGATGCGATAAAAGATGCAACGCTCTATAAAGGCAGCATGCCGCCACAATATGGCGGGCGCATCTCCTCCGTACTGGATATCAAAATGAATGACGGGAACAATCAGGATTTTGATGTAAGCGGTGGTATCGGCCTCATTTCCAGCAAACTTAACGTGGAAGGCCCTATCCAACATGGCAAAAGCTCTTTCCTGGTCACCGGGCGCCGCACCTACCTCGATTTGCTTTTATCAACATCGCCTGATTCTACCAGGAATTCCACCACCTTATATTTTTACGACCTGAATGCCAAAGTTAATTATCAAATCAATGGCCGTGACCGCCTCTTTGTTAGTGGTTATTTCGGACGGGATGTATTGAGATTCGGCAGCGGTTCATTTGGCGTCGATTGGGGCAATGCAACCGCTACGCTCCGGTGGAATCACTTGTTCGGTGACCGGCTGTTCTCCAACACTTCCCTGATTTACAGCAATTACGACAATAAGATCGCTATAAAGTTCGGGGCCAACGACTTTCGCATTTCTTCCCGAATCAAGGATTACGATCTTAAACAGGATTTTCAATGGTTTCCCGACAGTCGCAATACGGTAAAATATGGTTTGCAAATTATCGACCATACCATTACACCCAGCAGCGTCGACGCAAGCGAATCCTCAGATCTTGTCAGCAACGAAGCGCCTCAAAAACGGTATGCTTTGGAAAGTGCTGCGTTTGTGAGCCATGAATGGCAGGCCACCAAACGCCTGAACATCGTATATGGCGTTCGCGTATCGGATTTTGCGGTCCTGGGGGCGGGTGATTTTTATACCTACGACGCGGAAGGTAAAATCATGTCGACCACCATGTATGAAAAGGGGGCATTGGTCAAAAACTATGTCGTGCCCGAGCCCCGTGTAGCGGCAAGTTATCAATTGACCGAACGCAGTTCCGTCAAATTCGGATATACCCGAAACGCGCAGTACCTGCACCTGCTCTCCAACAGCACCGCTTCCAATCCAACCGATTTGTGGATGCCAACCACCAACAATGTGAAGGGCGAAATTGCTGATCAGGTTTCACTGGGCTGGTTCCGCAATTTTGGCAGTGCGTCTCAGTTCGAGTTTTCTACTGAAACGTATTATAAAACCATGCAAAATCAAATTGACTACCGGAACGGCGCAGAAATTCAGGGAAACGCCAATCCTGAAGCAGATCTGCTCTACGGCTCCGGCAGGGCGTACGGCCTGGAGCTGCTGTTGAAAAGGAAAACAGGGCGACTCAATGGCTGGATCAGCTATACGCTCGCCCGTACGGAACGCAAAATACCGGGCATCAATAACGGAGCGTATTATGCCGCCAAACAAGACCGCACGCATGACTTCAGCCTGGTAGCCATGTATCAATTGACCCGGCGCTGGCAACTGAGTGGAACCTGGATTTATTATACGGGTAACGCCATTACGTTCCCCAGTGGAAAATACACGGTGAATGATGTTACAACCTACTATTATACCGAACGCAACGGCTACCGGATGCCTGATTACCACCGTCTTGACGTAGCCGCAACCTACCTGGCGAAAAAGACGAAACGGTACGAGTCGGAATGGGCTTTTTCAATCTACAATGCCTATAACCGCAAAAACGCCTATACCATTACGTTCCGCGATTCGGAGACAAAGCCCGGCGCTACAGAAGCTGTTAAAACTTCCTTGTTCGGCTTGATACCCAGCGTATCGTGGAACTTCAAATTTTAAGGTAAACGCTCCATTCCCAATCATTCAATCAATCATTGATCATGAAATATTTTTCAAAATACGGTTTGCTCCTCACGATGATTACCCTGTTACTTTCTTCCTGCGATATGGAAAAAGTTATCCAGGTAGACCTGAGTGACGTACCGGTCCAATTTGTCATCGAAGGCAAAGTCACGGATGAGGCAGTACCTTATACTGTCCGCATCACGCAAACGGTAAATTTCGATCAGCCAAACGATTTTCCTGCCGTCAGCGGAGCCGTGGTCATCATCAGCGACGATGCCGGGCAAATTGATACCCTGTTTGAAAAAAAGCCGGGGGTGTACGAGACGGCAGGTGTATTTCCCGGTGTTCCGGGGCGCACCTACACGTTGCAGGTTGAGGCGGACGGACATCATTTTATGGCGCGTTCCGCCATGCCGGCTGTTGTGCCTTTTGAAGACTTAAAAGACATTCATCTGCCATTTGGCGGTTCAAATGTGGTGGTAATAACACCAATATTTACCGACCCTGCGGGCCCGGGAAACAATTACCAGTTTGTACAAAGCAACAATGGTGAACGTCAGCCTTATATTTTTGTAGCGGACGACCGGAACAACGATGGCACCCGGATCAGCAGCCTGCTCCTTACGCCGGATCTGGAAACAGGTGATACTGTAACCGTCGAAATGCGCACCATCGATCGTGCGACCTATAAATACTTTGTCGCATTGGATGCATCCAATGGAAACGGCCCGAATGCCAGTGTGCCGGCCAACCCGGACAATAATTTCGATGGCGCGTGCCTTGGCTATTTTACAGCGTATACGGTACAACGACGCACTCTGATTGTGGAATAAAAACGCAAAATTCTATTGGGGTACCTTAAAATCAACTTTTTTCAATCACCTGATAACACATGTGAATCAGGCTAACCAATTACAAAACGATTTAAAATGAGGCTCATATTTTTGTTCGCTTTTTTTATTGCGATCACTTCCTGCACAAAGCAAATAATAAATCCGGGTGATTATAATTATGAAATTCCATCTGATCTTAATGATGGTATTTCAGTAAGAGACATCAAGGCTTACAGCATCGATACCGGTTTAATTTCGGCATTAAACAAAGATCTGGCAGATGAAATAATTTATAATGTACATAGCCTTTTGATATACAAAGACAATGCATTGTTTTATGAAAAATACCTCTGTGGAGCGGATGAAAAGCACGGAAAAAAACTAGGAATAATCCGGCACGATATAAATATGCTGCACGATACAAGAAGCGTTTCAAAAAGTATTGTATCGGCTTGTGTTGGTATCGCAATTAAAAAAGGGCTTATTAAAGACGAAAACGAGCCAATTAAAAACTTCTTTTCCTGTTCGGTGAATGACAAAAAAGGAAATATTACAATTAAGGACCTTTTGACAATGTCAAGCGGTTTGCGTTGGAAGGAAATAGGAGATTACCAGGGATTGAACGATGAAACCAAAATGGATTTAAGTTTTGACCCGGCTTCATTTGTCTTAAACAAAGACCTGGTTTCAGAACCGGGCTCAACCTGGACTTATAGCGGAGGAAACACCCAGCTTTTGGCGGAAATAATTTATAAAGTAAGTGGAAAAAATATTTGTGAGTTCGCAGAAGAAAACCTGTTCGATCCAATGGGCATTACTGATAAGGAATGGATAAATCTTACAATTAAGAAAATACCGGCCGCCGCTTCCGGGTTAAGATTAACTTCAAGAGGGTTATTAAAATTTGGAATCCTTTACAAGAACGACGGGGTGTTCAACAGTGTCCGATTAATTGACAGTACCTGGGTAAAAAAGAGCCTTTCGGACTATATTCAGCGACCCGACCTGACAAACCTAAACCTTGAAAATGGCGCTTATGGCTATCAATTCTGGATTTACGAGTTTAATGTAAAAAATAAACTGGTAAGCGTAATAGAAGCGAAAGGCAATGGCGGGCAGTCAATTTTTATATGCAAAGAATTAGATTTGGTAGTTGTAATAACAGCTGGAAACTATGGTAAGATACAACATAATTCCATTCCATATAAAATATTGAAAGATTACATTTTAAATTCGATGGTAGCTGGTTAGATGAAAATTACAAATGCGGAGCAGTATGTAGATGCGAAGGCACCGGCATGCGCTGATTTTAAACATGAACCGTCCCGAATTTTGATCAATAACCCGGCGATGAATCGCCGGGTCACTCATAAATATGTTTCCAAATCAGTGCTTTATAAAAAAACATGAGCCGCCCCAAAATTCGAGACGGCCCATGTTTATTTTCAAGAACAAAAATCTTCAACAATACAAGAACAAAACAATGAAAAATCTCGTCCCGTTTCTGGCACTGATTGTATGCTCGCTGATTGCATTAAACGGTTGCCGGTCAATTAAAACATTTACGAACAAACCGGAGCAATATCATGGCGATAATGATTTCAACTGGAAAGTGCCTGCCGTTGATGCATCCAGGGAAAATATTTTCATTGTAGCAAATACAAAATCAACAGAGCTATTTGATATGATTGCTCCATACTATTTGTTCAACACAACAGGGAAAGCAAACGTATATATTGTAGCTGAAAGGAGATCGCCGGTTCAGATAAAAAATAAGCTATACGTACTTCCACAAATTACTTTCAATGAGATCGATTCTTTAAAACTACATGCCGATGTAATTGTCATTCCTTTCTTAGGGGTAATCGACACGAACCAAAACCCGGTGATCGTTAACTGGATCAGAAATCATTGTACGGAGACAACTAAAGTGCTTTCAATTTGTGATGGCGCTGCGACCGCAGCTGCGACCGGTCTTTATGACGGAAAGCCCTTAACATGTCATGCATCAGATTATAAAATCCTGACTCCAAACTTCAATAAACCATTATGGATACAACAAGTCAGTGTAACACACAGTGGAAATTTATACAGCACTGCAGGTGTTTCTAATGCCGTTGAAGGAAGTCTTATGGTAATCAATGATTTGTTTGGAAGAGAAACAATGCAGGATGTAATGGCAAATATTCATTACAGGTATCCTGAAATCAGATTGGAGCATCAAAGCATTGCAATAGATACCAAAGATAAATTAACAATCATAAAAAAGATGCTTTTCAGGAAGAACCGTAATGTTGGAGTTCTTTTGCAGGATGGTGCAAATGAACTTCAACTGGCAAGCGTTCTCGACACATATGGCCGCACTTTTCCTGCAAGATTTGAAGCCCATATTTTTAATGGCACAACTGTGAAAACAAAGTACGGATTAACTATTGTTTCGACACGGCAAAGCAATCTTAATACCCTGAGCGAACTTCATGTAATAAATCCCGATGCATTATCAAAAGAAGCATTATCTGCCTCGGGCAAAGCAGATATTGTTGGTTATACTAATTCACAATCCGGGTATCCAATTGATATATGCGTGAAAAGAATTGCTTCACAGTATGGAAGCAAGTTTGCCGGGGTTACTAAAGTAATGTTGGATTATAATTAAAAAATGTAAATAAACGATTGCTGCGGAACACAGATCAGGCAGTAAAATGCATCAGGCTCCGTAAATTTGTCCCTGGCGCATCCTAAAATCAATTATAATGAGAAAAATGGCCTTTATCATCCCGCCTGACGTTGAACTACTCGATCTGGCGGGTCCTGTACAGGTATTTACCGAAGCCAGGTTTTATGGTTTTGAAACGGATCTTGAGTTTTATTTCTTCCAGGAAGCACCGGTCAGCACGTCCGGTCTCGGGTTTGGAAATATTTTAAATTATAAAGATGCAAATCTGAAGGAAGGTGATTTTGTCTTTATGCCCGGCATGAATTTTGAATACGTCAACAGCATTTCCTTTAAAGCAGAAAGGGCATTCTTTAACTGGTTAAAAGAATGCTCTGATAAGAACGTAACAGTTTGTTCCATCTGCAACGGCGCTTTTGCTTTGGGGCATGCGGGCCTGTTAAAAAACACGGAATGTACGACGCACTGGCGAAGGGTGCAAGATTTACAATTGCAGTTTCCGGAAGCAAAAGTAGTTTCCGATATTCTCTACGTAAAAAGCAATAATGTTTATACCAGCGCAGGCATTAGTGCCGGAATCGATTTGGCGCTGGCCATCCTCGAAAATTTTAAAGGCGCGCTTTTCACGCATAAAGTAGCACGTGGGCTGGTCGTGTATCACCGGAGAAGCGGAAACCATAAACAACAAAGCGTTTATCTGGATTACCGGAATCATATTAATCCACAGATCCATGAAGTACAGGATTTTCTAATCGACAACCTTTCTAAAGAAAACAGCATTGAATCTCTTGCCGCCAGGGTAAATATGAGCCCGAGAAATCTTAGCAGGATTTTTAAAGAAAAGACCGGTACTACAGTTTTGGAATACTTAACGATGTTGCGAAAAGAATATGCCAGTACAATGCTTAATAATCCCGAATATACCATCGAGTATATCGCAGCGAAATGTGGATTTAAAACCGCCCGCCAATTGCAAAGGATATTAAAACCGTAACGGGGCTGCATATTCCGTCAGGTGCGGTTGAGCGTGTTCAAAAAACTGTTCTTTTAGCGATCTCAGGGTTAACCCTGTCCTTCGTAAATCGTCATTTCCACGCCGGAAACCGTATATTTTATTTCTTTAAGACTGCCTGTATCGAGGACATTACCTACATGCCCGTTCAGGTAAATTTTGCCGAACGAACCTTTGTCCTGCGCCATTTTTGAAGCAAGGTTTACCGGCATGCCGGCGATGTCTTTGCCTCCTTCGGGAAGGTTGAATACAAATACGGCGCCTTTATCGATGCCAACCCGTGAGCTGATTTCCTGGTCTGCCAAAGCACGTTGAAAGCCTTGAGAAAACGTGTACGCGATATCGGGCGACTCAAAGACATAGATCCCTAAATTCCCGACCACCTTTACCTCTTCGCCACCATGTGTTTTTAATAACATGATACCTATATCTTTCATCAATGCGGAGTAGGACAGGTTGGTAAACATTTTTACATTGTGATTATTAATGTTTTGATTTTCTCTTTCAATTAACACAACCGTTTTATCATTTACGTATTTATTTTCCAGCATTTGCCCTAATTCAGGATTGGTCAAATCGTTTTCGTATGCAATCAGATCCGCATAAAAATCTGCAGAATAGGGAATTGGGTAGTGTTTGTCCAAAGCGGGAATTTCGTTCAAAAGCGGACCGGCCGATACCGCGTAAAGTTGCCCGAGGGCGCCAAGCGCCTCTCCTCTTTTTTCTAAAGTAAAGCCATGATTACCGGGCAATAAATTATAAATGCTCTGTGAGATAATAATTTCTCCTCCCTCGGTTTTATTTTCCGCAATTTCTTCCATTGCCTCTGCTTCTTCCCCGTATAAGCCGCCATTAATATGAAAATAATTGCCAAAGTGCGCGCCTAATCCAATTTTAATTTGACAGGCTTTGTTAACCTGATCCTGAATCGTTAATAAAACAGATAAGACCTTTTCGGCATTTATAGTTTCCGGATAAAACATTTGTGTATTATCCGCAGCCCATATACCGATAGCCTCCCCTCCGATATGTTTCCCCAACGTATAAACCAGTTCTTTCGGCTGATTAATAATCGCCAGTACCTCCAGCAAACTTTTCGTTTTGGATAACTTGCTCAATCCGGCAGAATCGCTTTCCAGCACAGTGGGATCCGAAGCTTGGAATTCACGTGACTTGAAGTCG
>JADMIO010830237.1_pt1 | contig 19511 bp, 24 predicted proteins | sample 8958161 | NCBI WGS metagenome assembly JADMIO01 (sample SAMN16585339, study PRJNA669376) | soil metagenome | isolation source: Crop rotation soil | place: USA: Cullars Rotation, Alabama | collected 2011
CTTTCCCCGGCGCCTCGGCGCTGAAGGCGATGCTGGCCGACGGCGCGCGCGTCCAGAGCTCGCCGAAGGGCCCCGCCACGACGCCCGCCGCCATTGACGCCGAGCTGGCCGCCCGTGCGCCCACGATCCGCTACCGCCTGTTGGGCGGCGGCGCTTCGAAGGCGGGCGACCTCGTTTGGACGTGGGGTGAGGCCGCCGACGGCAAGCCGCCGGTCCATTTCGTGCGCGTGTGGCAGCGGCGCGGCGGCGCCTGGCGCGTGGTCTTCGACCAGCTGGTCTAGCTGCGTTCGGCCCGCGCCGCGCGGATGGCGTCTTCCAGGGCGTCGGCGAACTCGCCCCGCTCGCGGGGCGACAGCCACTGCGCCACCGACACCTCCCGGCCGGACAGCGACAGGCGCACGCCGATCGCGCGGCCCTCCTCGCGCTGCACGTTCACGCGGGTGAAGGCGGTGGGGCTTTCCCAGAGCACGCGGCGCCACTTGGGCGTCTCGTGGGTGACGACGATCTCACGGGCGTTGACGCGGACCCGCTGCACCTGCCGCGCGGCGCGGAAGCTGGCCAGGAACGCCACCACCACGGCGATCACGTCGATGCCGAGGAAGAAGGGCACGTAGAACGCCTTCAGCAGGATGAACACCGCCGCCGAGGCGCAGTTGGCCAGAGTCACCACCGCGATCAGGATGATGAACCCGCGCTCGCTCAACGACCGGTGCGGCCGGATCTCGGCGTCCATGTAGAGCGGGCTGTCCATCGCGGCGGCAAAATAGGCCCGGAAAGCGCCTTGGCGAAGGGGGCGGACGCCGCCATCTTGCGGCCGCCATGGCCAAGCCCGCGACGTCCCGGAAGAAGGCGCCCGCCAGGAAGCGCCTGAAGCCCGCCGAACAGGCCCGCATCGCCGAGATCTTCCATCGCTTCGAGGCGCAGGAGAGCGACCCGCGCACCGAGCTGGACTACGAGAGCCCGTTCACCCTCGTGGTGGCGGTCGCGCTCTCGGCCCAGGCCACCGACGTCTCTGTCAACAAGGCCACCGACAAGCTGTTCAAGGTCGCCGACACGCCGGCCAAGATGCTGGCGCTGGGCGAGGCCGGGCTGAAGCCCTTCATATCCTCGATCGGGCTCTACAATTCGAAGGCGAAGAACGTGATCGCCATGAGCCGCATCCTGATCGAGCAGTACGGCGGCGAGGTCCCGCTGGAGCGGGAGAAGCTGCAGGCCCTGCCTGGCGTGGGGCGCAAGACCGCCTCGGTGGTGCTGAACGAGCTGCGGGTCGAGCCCGCGATCGCCGTCGACACCCACGTCTTCCGCGTCAGCCACCGGCTGGGGCTCTCGAACGGCAAGACGCCGGACCAGGTCGAGCACGACCTGATGGCCATCGTCTCCGAGGCGCTCAAGACCCGCGCCCACCACTGGCTGATCCTGCACGGCCGCTATGTCTGCGTGGCGCGGCGGCCGAAGTGCGAAGACTGCGTCGTGGCCGACCTCTGCCCCAGCCGGAAGCTGTTCCTCGGGCGTTAGCCGGGATTGACCGGCCGGGTTTGCGAGCCCGCGATCTCGCGCATCTCCATGACGCCTTCCCAGCCGGGCATGTGGTCGGCGTGGAGCTCCATGAACTCTGCGCCGAGGGCCAGGCCTTCCTCTCGGGTCTCCACCTCGAAGACCGCGAAGCCGGCGATGACCTCCTTGGTCTCGGCGAAGGGGCCATCGATCACGGCGACCTTGCCGCGGGCGCAGGTGATCCGCGCGCCCATCGCGATCGGCATCAGCCCGCCGTCGTCGAGCATCCGGCCCGCGGCGATCTCGCGAACCGCCATGGCGTGCATGGCCTCCAGCATCGCCGGCGGTGGCGGGGCCGGTTCGGCGGACGATGTGATGACATAGATGAAGCGCATCTGGCTCTGAATCTCCCTGCGGGTGGTCCGGAGCGACCTCGCCGCGGCCCCGCTGTCAGGACGACGAACCGGCCCCTAGACGCGCCGACATTCGGATTTTCACAAAATCTCAGCGACCGCCGATCACGTTGCCGCACCGGGCGATCTTCTGTAAGCCCAGCCCCCGCCGGTTTCGCCTGAAAGTCCTTAGATGCCAGACCTCTACGACGTCGCCGCCATCGGCAACGCCATCGTCGACGTGATCGCCCCCTGCGACGACGCCTTCCTGGCCGCCAACGGCCTGGACAAGGGCGCGATGATGCTGGTCGACCAGGCGCAGTCGGCGGCGCTCTACGCCAAGATGGCGGCCGGGGTGGAGACCTCCGGCGGCTCGGCGGCCAACTCCGTCGCGGGCCTCGCGAGCTACGGCGGCAAGGGCGCGTTCATGGGCAAGGTCGCCGACGACTGGCTGGGCGAGGTGTTCCGCCACGACATGAAGGCCATCGGCGCCCGCTTCGAAAACGACCCGCTGGTCGGGGGTCCCGGCACCGCGATCTCGATGATCAACGTCACGCCGGACGCCCAACGCACGATGTGCACCTTCCTGGGCGCCTCGGTGGAGTTCGCCGACGCGGACGTCGAGGACGCCGTCGTCCAGGGCGCCAAGATCGTCTACCTCGAGGGCTACCTGTTCGACGCCGAGGCGGCCCGGCGCGCCTTCGCCAAGGCGGCGGGCCTGGCCCACGGGGCGGGCCGGATGATCGCGCTCACGCTCTCCGACGCCTTCATGGTCGAGCGCCACCGCGCCGCCCTGCTGGGCTTCGCCGAAACCCAGGTCGACCTGCTGTTCGCCAACGAGGCCGAGGTCTGCTCGCTGTTCCAGACCGACGACTTCGACGCCGCCGTCGAGCAGCTGCGCTCGAAGGTGAAGCTGGCCGCCATCACCCGCGGCGCGGCCGGCTCGGTGATCCTGAGCCAGGGCGAGCGGCTCTCCGTGGCCGCGCATCCGGTGGAGAAAGTCGTGGACACGACGGGCGCGGGCGACCAATACGCGGCCGGATTCATGTTCGGCCTCGCGCGGGGGCGGCCGCTGCAGCAGTGCGGCAGACTGGCCAGTCTGGCGGCGGCCGAGGTGATCTCGCACTACGGGCCCCGGCCGCAGGTCTCGCTGAAGGACCTGGCCGCGGCTAAGGGGTACTAGACGATGAGCCGCACGGCGGAAGCGGTCCGCAACACCAAGGAGACGCAGATCCGCGTCGCCGTCGACCTGGACGGCTCCGGCGCGGCCAAGGTCTCCACCGGCATCGGCTTCTTCGACCACATGCTGGAGAGCTTCATCCGCCACGGCGGCTTCGACATCGAGGTCGAGACCAAGGGCGACCTGCACATCGACATGCACCACACGGTGGAGGACACGGGGATCGTGCTGGGCCAGGCGTTCGCCAAGGCGCTGGACGGCTTCAGGGGCGTGCGCCGCTTCGGCCATGCCTACATCCCGATGGACGAGACCCTGACGCGCTGCGCCATCGACCTCTCCAACCGGCCGTACCTGATCTGGCGGGTGGACTTCAAAACCCCGAAGGTCGGCGACATGGACACCGAGCTCTTCAAGGAGTTCCACCACGCGTTCGCGATGAACTGCGGCGCCTGCGTGCACCTCGAGACGCTGTACGGGACCAACTCGCACCACATCGCCGAGAGCGGCTTCAAGGCGCTGGCGCGCAGCCTGCGCGCCGCCACCGAGCTCGACCCCAAGACCCACGGACACGCGCCCTCCACCAAGGGCGTGCTGTAAGGACCTTCCCAATGCAGCGTGTCGCCCTGATCGACTACGGGTCGGGCAACCTCCGCTCGGCCGAAAAGGCCCTGGTCCGCGTGGCCGGGAGCGAGAGCGAGGTCGTGGTCACCAGCGACCCCGAGGCTGTCCGCGCGGCAGATCGCATCGTGCTGCCGGGCGTTGGTGCGTTCGCGGCCTGCATGTCGGCGCTTGCCGCGCGCACCGGCGTGATCGAGGCGATGACCGAAGCGGTGCGCGACAAGGGCGCGCCGTTCCTGGGGATTTGCGTCGGCATGCAATTGCTGGCCAGCCGCGGGCTGGAGTTCGGCGAGACGCCGGGCCTCGGCTGGATCGACGGCGACGTGCGCAAGCTGGAAGACGGCGGCGACCCGGCGATCAAGATCCCGCACATGGGCTGGAACGCCATGGACGGTGTCGCCGACCATCCGGTCTTCGGCGGCCTAAGGAACGGGCAGACCGTCTATTTCACCCACTCCTTCGCCTTTTTCCCGAAGGACTCGGCCGATGTGGCGGCCTATGTGGAGCACGGCGAGCGGTTCCCGGCCGCCGTCGCGCGCGGCAACGTGGCCGGCGTGCAGTTCCATCCCGAGAAGTCCCAGGCCGTCGGCCTCGACCTGCTGTCCCGCTTCCTGGAGTGGCGCCCGTGATCCTCTACCCCGCCATCGACCTGAAGGACGGCCAGTGCGTGCGCGTCGTGCACGGCGACTTCGACACCGCGACGGTCTTCAACGACAAGCCGGGCGAGCAGGCCAAGGCCTGGGCGGACGCCGGCTTCCACTGGGTCCATGTCGTCGACCTGAACGGCTCGGCCGAGGGGCGCGCGGTGAACGCCGCGGCGGTCGAGGCCATCCTGGAGGCGGTTTCGATCCCGGTGCAGCTGGGCGGCGGCATCCGCAGCCTGTCCGACATCGAGCGCTGGATCGAAGCGGGCGTTTCCCGCGTCATCCTGGGCACCGTCGCGGTGCGGGAGCCCGAGGTGGTGCGCGAGGCGGCCAAAGCCTGGCCGGAGCAGATCGCCGTCAGCGTCGACGTCCGCAAGGGCCGCGTGGCCGTGCAGGGCTGGACCGAGGACTCCGACCTCGACGCGCTGACCGTGGCGCGCCGGTTCGAGGACGCCGGCGTCGGCGCCCTGATCGTCACCGACATCGACCGCGACGGAACCCTGGCCGGCTTCAACGTCGACGTGTTCGGCCAGATCGCCGACGCCATCTCGATCCCGCTGATCGCCGCCGGCGGCCTGGCCAGCGTCGACGACATCGCCAACCTGAAGGCGCGGAAGGGAACGCCGATCGCCGGCGCCGTGCTGGGCCGCGCGCTCTACAACGGCGCGATCGTGCCGGCCGAAGCCCTGCAGGCGGCGGCATGAGTTCGAACCTGCGCGTCCGCGTCATCCCCTGCCTGGACGTCAAGGACGGGCGGGTCGTGAAGGGGGTGCAGTTCGTCTCCCTGCGCGACGCCGGCGACCCGGTGGAGCAGGCCCGCGCCTATGACGCCGCCGGCGCCGACGAGCTGATGTTCCTGGACATCACCGCCAGCCACGAAAACCGCGGCATCATCTTCGACGTGGTCGCCCGCACCGCCGAGGTTTGCTTCATGCCGCTGTCGGTTGGCGGCGGCATCCGCAGCGTGGAGGATGCGCGCCGCCTGCTGCTGGCCGGCGCCGACAAGGTCTCGATCAACACCGCCGCGGTGGAGAACCGCGACCTGATCAGCGGCTGCGCCGACGCCTTCGGCAGCCAGGCCACGGTGGTCGCCATCGACGCCAAGCACGGGACCGCGCGCACCGGCTCGGGCGGGCGCAACGACGGCTGGGAGGTCTGGACGCACGGCGGGCGGCGCGCCACAGGCCTCGACGTGGTGCAGTACGCGGTCGAGGTCGTGGAGAAGGGCGCGGGCGAGATCCTGCTCACCTCCATGGACCGCGACGGCGCCAAGACCGGCTTCGACCTCGACCTGCTCAAGGCCGTCAGTTCCGCGGTCAGCGTGCCGGTCATCGCCTCGGGCGGCGCGGGCAACGCGCAGCACATGGTGGACGCGGTGCTGGAGGGCGGCGCCGACGCGGTGCTCGCCGCCTCGATCTTCCACTTCGGCGAAGTCTCCATCGGCGAGGTGAAGGCCGCCATGGCCGGCGCCGGCATCCCGGTCCGGCGCGAGGAGATTGCGGCATGAGCCGGTTCGCCGACGTGCTGGCCCGCCTGGCCGCGACCATCGAGAGCCGCAAGGGCGGCGACGCCTCCGCGTCCTACACCGCCCAGTTGCTGGCCGATCCGGCGCGGGCGGCGAAGAAGCTCGGCGAGGAGGCGGTGGAGACCGTCATCGCCGCGACCCAGCAGTCGAAGGACGCGCTCGCCGCTGAAAGCGCCGACCTGATCTACCACTGGCTGGTGGTGCTGGCCGCCGCGGGCGTGTCGCTGGACGAGGTGGGGGCCAAGCTGGAAGCGCGGGAAGGGACGTCGGGGCTGGTGGAGAAGGCTTCGCGCAAACCCTAGCCCGCCCATCCCGGCGAAAGCCGGGACCCAAGCTGAGTCTGAACCACGCCACCGACGCTTTGACCTACCACGAATGCCGCTTGGGTCCCGCTTTCGCCGGGATGAGCCGTGTTTATGTGCGCGGTTTCCGCTTCAGCGCCACATAGAGGGCGCCTTCGCCGCCGTGGTGGCGGGCGGCGTCGGAGATGCCGGCGACGATATGGGCGAGGTGTGGCGCGGCGAGCCATTCCGGCGTGTGACGCTTCAGGAGCCCGTCACCCTGGACGCCCTTGCCGGTGATCACGAGCACCGCCCGGAACCCTTCGTCCCACGCGCGGCGCAGGAAACGCTCAAGTGTCGCTCGCGCCCGGTCCTGGGTGAGGCCGTGCAGGTCCAGCCGTGCGCCGATCGCCTCGCGGTCGCGAGTGATTCGGTGGCGGCGGTTGGGTTCGATGTCGCCCAACTGGGCGCGCGCTCTTCGGAGATCGGGCGCGGCCGCCGCCGGCGCGCGGATCGGCCGGATGGGGTCGCCCGGACTCCCCAGCGCCTCGCCCATGGACTCCACCTTCGGCGTCGCGCGGCCGGGCAGAGGGTGCACCGTGCCGGCGACCATGCCCCAGATGTGGAGCTCCTCGGGTCGCAGGGGTCGCTTCATGGCGCGATCCTGGGCACGAGTCGGTAAAGGCGAAGCGTATGGCGCACCCGGCCGGCCTCGGCGCCGGCGGCGGGGCCCTGGCCCAGGTAGAGGTCGGCGCGGACCTCGCCCTTGATCGCCCCGCCGGTGTCGAGCGCGAGCGCCAGGCGGCGGTAGGTGGGGAAGGCGCCCTTCAGGATCGGGGCTTCGCCGTCGACCCAGAGCACCTCGCCCATGGCGTGGAAGGCGGCGTCCACCGCCAGCGCGCGGCCGGCAGGCAGGGCCACGTTCGCCGTCCCCACCGGCGGGCGGCCGTCGTCCGGCCCCAGGCGGAAGAAGACGTAGCGCGGGTTCAGCTGCATGACCGCGTCCGCCGCCGGGCCGCGGTGCGCGGCGAGCCAGGCGCGGATCGACTCTCCGGACGTGTCGTCGGGGGCGAGCAGGCCCTGGTCGCGCAGCGGTCCGGCGATGGGGACGAAAGGGCGGCCGTTATTGCCCGCGTAGAGGGCCTTCTGCCGCGTCCCGTCCTCGAAGGTGAGCACGCCCGAGCCCTGGACCTGCAGGAAAAACAGGTCCTCCGGCCGCATCCAGGCCAGCGCTTTCTCCGGCGGATCGGCTTCGATGGCCGCGCGGTCGGGATAGGGCGTCAGGGCCGCGGGATCGAGGTCGGCCGGCTTGGGGCGAACCGGGGCGCTGAACTCGGCGTCCTTCTTCCGGCGGGCGGGATATTCGGGTGCGAAGTAGGCGGTCAGCACACCTTCCCCGGGCAGCGCCTCGACCTTGAAATTGGCCTCGAAGAACCGCTTGGCCTGGTCGGCGGAGAGGTCGCCCATCGCCCGCGCCTGGCGGCACACCGCGGCCATATCAGGATCGCGTGATGCGCCGCAGCCCGCGCGGAAAGCCGACCAGGCCGCGAGGTGGTCGTCGGCGGCCCAGCCCCTTAGCGAGGCCAGCGGGCGCAGGCCCGCGGGTTCGGGCCGTGGCGCTTCGGGCGGCCGGGCCGGAATGACCGAAGGCGTGGGATGGCGCACGACCGGCGGCGGCCCCGGCGGGCGCGCGGTGGCGCAGGCTGAAACGAAAAGCGCGGCGAGCGCCGCGCTGGAAACCCGCCCCCGCAATGGACCCTTACGCCTCCGCGGCGTCGACGTGGATCAGCTGCCAGTTGGGGTCGCGGCTCTTCAGCCGTCGTTCGAACGTCCAGAGCTCGGCGGTGCGCCGGTCCTCGACGCCCTCGCCTTCCGGGCCCTTGGTGCGGCTGCGGAACTCGGCCAGGAAGCGCACGGTCAGGCGGGCGAGGTCGGCCCCAACCACCTCGGCCTTCTCCAGGTCGGCGCGCGGGGCGTGAAGGAATTCGACGATTTCGGTGCGGTTCTCGGCCTCGCGCTGGGCTATGGCGGTGTCGAAGCTGGCCATCACCGGGCCGGAGAGCAGGGGGCGCAGCTGGTTGCGGTCGCCGGCGGCGAACGCCTTGACGATCATCTCGTAGGCCGACTTCGCCCCGGCCAGGAAGCGGCTGATGTCGAAGGCCGGGTCCTTGGCCTTCACGGCGGCCAGGCCGGTCAGCGCCACGCCCTCGTCCACCACCGGCGCGAGGTTGTCGGCGGCGCGCAGCGATGTGGCCGTCGCCGGCACAGCGGGACTGTCCTCCGGCTGACGTCCAACGCGTCGGCCGAGCACAGCGTAGAGCTGGTACAGGATGATCGCGGCGAGGCCGGCGAAGATGATGAGGGTCAGGACTTGCAACGAACGGCCTTCCGGTTCCGCGTCTGGCGGCGTGCGGCAATATAGGACGATCCAACGTCCCCGTCAGGGGCGCCGTTGCATGCCCGTTGCGCGCATGATAGCCGCTGCGCCCTCTCGGTGCGCGGACGCCCGCGTCCGCCAGCCATTTTGGAACCACCACCCGCTATGACCGACACCGACGCCGGCGCCGTCGCGCCCGAGCAAGCCGAGGGCGCCGAACAGCCCGGCATCCGCATCCTGGCCCAGTTCATCCGCGACCTCTCGTTCGAGAACCCGCGCGCGCCGGACACCCTGCGGGGCGGCCAGGTCCAGCCGCAGATCGAGCTGGGCGTCGAGATGAACGCCCGCGGCCGCGAGGACGGCTTCTTCGAGGTCGACATCAAGCTCTCGGCCGCGGCCAAGCGCGACGACGGGCCGGTGTTCGTGGTCGAGCTGCTGTACGGCGGCGTCTTCCAGGTGAGCGGCGTGGCCGCCGAGGACATGGAGCCGGTGCTGCTGATCGAATGCCCGCGCTACCTGTTCCCGTTCGCCAGGCGGATCATCGCCGAGGTGACTTCGGAAGGCGGCTTCCCGCCGTTCCTGCTGGACCCGATCGACTTCGCCGGCGTCTACACGGCCCGCAAGGCGCAGGAAGCCGCGGCGGGGCACGCCTAGGCCAGGCCGAAGCGCGCCCAGAGCGTTTCGCTCTTCACATCCTCACGGATGAAAGCCGCGTGCGCGGCGCGTTCGTCCTCGGTCGAGCGCGGCGCGAGCGGGCGCGGTCGCGGGCCGTAGGCGATACGGGCTACCGCGGCCACCGCCGTGGCGATGACGCCGCCGCCGAGCGCCAGGCGCCGTTCGCGCCCGCCCTTCAGTTCCAGATAGACGGCCGCCAGCAGCTTGGCGTCGACGAGGGCGCCGTGCTTCTCGCGCTCGCTGAGCGAGATCTTGAAGCGCTTGCAGAGCGCATCGAGCGAGTTGTGCATCCCCGGGAAGCGGGTCTTGGCCAGGTCCAGGGTGTCGACGAACCGGCTCGATCCCAGCGGGGCGCGGCCGCAGAGCGACAGCTCGTGATTGATGAAGTTGCGGTCGAACTGGGCGTTGTGGGCGACCATCGGCGCGTCCCCGACGAACTCCAGGAACTTGTCGACCACCTCCGGATGCTCGAACCGGGGCTTGCCGCGCAGGAAGGCGGCGGAGAGGCCGTGCACGCGCTCGGCCTCGATCGGCATGTCGCGGTCGGGGTCGATGTAGACGTGGAAGCTTCGGCCGGTGGGCACGAAGTCGTCGATCTCGAGGCAGGCCAGCTCGACCATCCGGTGGCCCATGGTCGGCTCGAAGCCGGTTGTCTCCGTGTCGAGGACGATCTCGCGCGCCATGGCCCTTTCTGGCCTGCGTCGGCGTGGCGATTCAATGGCCGACTGGCGGGCTAAGGGTCGCGGGGCGGCCTTTTCTGGGGATCGGCGCGGATCGCCGCGATGATCTCGGCGACCTGGGCGCGGGCTGGCTCGAGGCCCTTGGAGGTGTCGACCACGAAGTGGGCGCGGGCCCGCTTCTCAGCGTCGGCCATCTGCTGGGCCAGGATGGCGTCCAGGCGTTCCGGGCTCATGCCCGGGCGGGCCAGCACGCGCTCGCGCTGCATGTCGGCCGGGGCGCTGGCGACGACCACCGCGTCCATGTTGGCGTGGCCGCCGGTCTCGAACAGCAGCGGGATGTCCAGCACCACCATGTCGGCGCCGGCCGCGGTCGCCTGGTCGAAGAAGCCTGACCGGTCGCGGCCGACCAGGGGGTGGACGATCGCGTTGAGGCGCTTCAGTTCGTCGGGTCTGCCCAGCACCGCCTGGCGCAGCGCCTCGCGGTCGACCTTGCCGTCCTTGACCACGCCGGGGAAGGCCTCGCCGACCGGGCCCACCGCCGCACCGCCTTCGTCGTAGAGGTCGTGCACCGCAGCGTCGGCGTCGTAGACCGGGATTCCGGCCTCGCGGAACATGGCCGCGGTGGTCGACTTGCCCATGCCGATGGAGCCGGTGAGGCCGATCAGGATCAATGCGCCGGCTCCTTGGCCGCCCGTTCCAGGGCCCGATTGCAGAGCGCGCGCACGTCCACCTCGGACGGCGGCACACGGCCGAAGAACGCCTCGAACGATGGCGCCGCCTGGCGGATCAGCATCTCCAGCCCGTCCACCGTGCGCCGTCCCAGCGCCTGGGCCTGGCCCAGGAACGGGGTCACCAGCGGCCGATAGGTCATGTCCATCAGCACCGACTGCTGCGGCGTCGACTCCAACGGCAGGGCGAGGGAGTCGTCGCTGGCGATCCCGGCGGAGGTGGCGTTCACGACCACATTGGCGTCGGCGAAGGCGTCCTTCGCGCGGTCCAGCGGGAAGGCGAGCGCGGGCTCACCGATGGATCCGGCGACGATCTCGGCCCGGGCCAGCGTTCGGTTGACGATGCGCACTTCCGGCGCGCCGGCTAACTTGAACGCCGCCGCTGCGCCCCGTGCTGCGCCGCCCGCGCCCAGCACCACCGCCGGCCCGGCCCGCGGATCGAACCCCGGCGCCTGAGCGATAAGCGCCCCCAGCAGTCCCAGCCCGTCGACGTTGTCCGCCGTGATCGAGCCGTCCTCATTGAAGATCAGCAGGTTGGCGGCGCCGGCCAGCTCGGCCCGCTCGCCCACCTCGTGCGCGACGCTGAGCGCGGCCTCCTTGAACGGCAGGGTGACGTTCAGGCCGCGGATCGCCCCGCCGCGCAGGCCCTCGGCGAAATGGCTGAAGCGGTCCGGCGGCGGCGAGAAGGCCACGAAGATGGCGTCGAGGCCGGCGGCCTCGATCCAGGCGTTGTGGATCAGCGGCGACAGCGAGTGCGTGATGGGCGAGCCGGCGACGCCGGCGACGGCGGTCGCTCCGGTGATCGGGCGGCGGTTGGTGTCGGTCATGGCCTTAACACGCCCCGCGCACGCAGCAGTTCCAGCAGGCCCATCAGCGGCAAGCCGAGGATGGTGAAATAGTCGCCGACGATCGCCTCGAACAGCTGCACGCCCATCCCCTCGAGGCGATAGCAGCCGACGGAGCCCAACGCCGCCTCGCCCTCGCGGGCCAGGTAGTCGTCGAGGAAGGCGTCCGAGAAGGCGCGCATCGACAGCGTCGCGGTCACGGTCTCGGCCCAGATGGTGCGGCCGCCCTCGGCCACTGCCACGGCTGAGTGCAGTTGGTGCGCGCGGCCGCGCAGCTCGGCCAGCCGGTCCCGCGCCGCGGCCAGGGTCTCGACCTTGTCGTACAGCCGCCCGTCGAGCTCCAGGGTCTGGTCGGCGCCGATCACAAGGCCCGGCCGGCCCTTCGAGACCGCCAGCGCCTTATCCGCCGCCAGCGCTTCGGCGATGGCCTTCGGGCCCGCGCCCTTCGCCAGCAGCGCGGCCTTCGCGGCGTCCTCGTCCACGCCCGAGCGCACCGCCTCGAACAGCACGCCGGCGCCCTCCAGCACCGCGCGGCGCGCGCTCGACGTCGACGCCAGGATCAGCGCGGAGCCTGCGCTCACCCCAGCACCTCGACCTGGCCATGGCCGCCGTGGAGCAGGTTCATAACCGCCGCGGCCGTCTCCTCGACCGAGCGGCGGGTCACGTCGATCACCGGCCAGCCGCGGCGTTCGTAGAGGCGGCGCGCCTCGACCATCTCCTGGCGCACGGAGTCGACGTCGATGTAGCTCGACTCCCGGTTCTCCTTGAGGCTGAGCAGCCGGTTGCGGCGGATCTGGATCAGCCGGTCGGGCGAGATGGTGAGCCCGACCACCAGGGTGTTTTGCAGCTGGAACAGCTTCTCGGGCACCGGCCGGCCCGGCACCAGCGGCACGTTGCCGGCGCGGACGCCCCGGTGCGCCAGGTAGATGCAGGTCGGCGTCTTCGACGTCCGCGACACGCCCACCAGGATCACGTCGGCCTGTTCCAGGTCCTGGCCGCCCTGGCCGTCGTCGTGGCCGATGGCGTAATTCAGCGCGTCCATGCGGTTGAAGTAGTCGTTGTCCAGCCTCAGGTGCGCGCCCACCCGCGTGGTGGTCGAGGCGCCCAGGTAGCGCGACACCGCTGCCACCAGCGGATCCAGCGCCGGGAAGCACGGCATCTCCAGCCGCCGGCAACCTTCCTCCAGCGCCGCGCGCAGCTTGTCGTCGACGATCGTGTGCATGACGATCCCGGGCGCTTCCTCGATATCGCCCAGCGCCCGGTCCAACTGCCGCTGGCTGCGCACCAGGGCGTAGATGTGCTCGATCGGCAGCACGTTGTCGAAGCGGGCGCAGACCGCGCGCGCCATGGCGTTCAACGTCTCACCGGTGGAGTCGGACACCAAGTGGACGTGGAAGTAGGTGGCGAGCCGGGTGGGCGCTGCGGTCGGCAAGCTCGGGCCTTTGCGACAGATCGGTTGCGGATCGGTGACGGATTCTTGGGGACGAAGCCTGTGGAGCAGTCTTAGCGAAGCCGGACCGGATTGGGGAGAAGGCGCCGCCGGCGCCCGTCAATCGGTCTGCGCGAAGATTCGTGCGGATGAATCGCGGCGTTTACCATCCTTTAACCCACCGGCTCGCGCGCCAGTGGGCGACCTGGTCGGGCGCCATCGACAGCCGGTGATCGGCCGCGGAGCTCACCGGCCCGTCCCCGAAAGGGTTAACAGTTCCTTAAGCGCCTCGGGCGGTTGGCGGCTTTCCCCGCGTTCCACAACCCTGTGGGCGCTCGGGACGGGGCTTGGGACGAACTGGGGAGAAGCCAGGCGCCGGATCGGCGCCGTCGTGACTTTCCCCGCGGCGCCCAGGCCCAACCGTCTCTTCCTTCGCTTTTTTCAAAATCCAATTGGAAGGAAGAAGAAGGGTGGGCGCCCACCCGGGCTTGAGCCCATCGGCTGGACGGGATTTAAGGCGTCCCATGAGCGAGACGCCCCGCCTTCTGCGAGCGCTGGCCGGGGAGACCCTGGACCGGCCGCCGATCTGGTTCATGCGCCAGGCAGGCCGTTCGCTGCCCGAGTACCACCGCACCCGGGCGATGGCGCCGGACTTCATCGCGCTCTGCTTCAACCCGGAGCTCGCCGCCGAGATCACATTGCAGCCCATGCGCCGCTTCCCGATGGACGCCGCGATCGTGTTTGCCGACATCCTGCTGATCCCGGGCGCGCTGGGACAGAAGGTCTGGTTCGAGCCTGGCGAGGGCCCGCGGCTGGGGCCGCTGCCGCCACTGGCGGCGATGGCCGACGAGATCGAGGCGTCGACGGGCCGCCTGGCGCCGGTGGGCGAGACCCTGGCGCGGGTGCGCGCCGAGCTGGAGCCGGAGCGGGCGCTGATCGGCTTTGCCGGCGCGCCCTGGACGGTTGCGACCTACATGCTCGAAGGCCGGGGTTCGAACCGCGAGGCCGCTCGGATCTACGCCTACGAGCACCCCGGAGAGCTCGACGCCCTGCTGGACGTCCTGGTGGAGTCGACCGCGCGGTACCTGGTCATGCAAGCCAACGCCGGCGCCCAGGCGCTGAAGATCTTCGAGAGCTGGGCGGAGGGCCTGGCGGAGGACGTCTTCGAACGCATCGTCATCCGGCCGCACCGGGCGATTGTGGAGAAGGTCCGCGCCGCCGGCGTGACCGCGCCCTTCATCGGCTTCCCGCGCGGCGCCGGCGCGCTGGTGGAGACCTATGCGCAGGAGACGCCTGTCCAGGCCGTGGCGTTGGACACCCAGGCCAGCGCGGCCATGGGGCGGCGGCTGCAACAGGGCGGCAAGACCATCCAGGGCGCGCTCGACAACCTCCTGCTGCGCACCGGTGGTCCGGCGCTGGACGCCCGCGTCGAGCAGCTGCTCGCGCAATGGAGCGACGGGCCGTGGATCTTCAACCTGGGTCACGGCGTCATGCCTGACACGCCGATCGCCAACATCGCCCGCGTGGTTGAGCGGGTGACCGGCAAGCCCGTCAAGGCGATGGCCGCCGCGTGAGCGAGCAGACAGGCAAGAAGGTCGCCGTCGTCCTCTTCAACCTCGGCGGGCCCGACAGCCTGAAGGCGGTAAAGCCGTTTCTTTTCAATCTCTTCATGGACCCCGCCATCACCGGCCTCCCAGCGCTGGGGCGCTGGGCGCTGGCGACTCTGATCTCGAACACGCGAGCGAAGATGGCGCGCGCCAACTACGCGCGGATGGGCGGCGCGTCACCGCTGTTGCGCGAGACGGCCGCCCAGAGCCTGGCGCTGGAAGGGGCGCTGGCCATCAAGGCGCCGGGCCTCACCGCGCGCTGCTTCATCGCCATGCGCTACTGGGCGCCGCTCGCCGCGGAGACGGCGGCCAAGGTCGCGGCCTTCGCCCCGGACGAGATCGTGCTGCTGCCGCTCTATCCGCAGTGGTCCACGACCACCTCCGCCTCGTCGCTGAAGGCTTGGCAGGACGTCTATAGGGGCCCCGGGCGCAGCCGCACCGTCTGTTGCCATCCGACCGAGCGGGGCTTCGTCGCCGCCTATGCCGCGGCCATCCGCAAGGCCTGGCTGGACGCGGGCCGGCCGCAGAACATCCGCCTGCTGTTCTCCGCCCACGGCCTGCCGCAGCGGGTGGTGGACGCCGGCGACCCCTACCAGGCCCAGGTCGACGCCACCGCCGAGGCTATCGCCGCCGCCGTGCCGGAGCTCAGCGACTGGAGGGTCTGCTATCAGAGCCGGGTCGGGCGGCTGAAGTGGCTGGACCCCTACACCGACGCGGAGATCCGTCAGGCGGGCGCGGACGGGAAGGGCGTGCTGATCGCGCCGATCGCCTTCGTCTCGGAGCACGTGGAGACGCTGGTCGAGCTGGACCACGACTACCGGCTTGTGGCGGAGGAGGCGGGCTGCACGCCCTACCTGCGCGCCGCGACACCGGGCGTGGACGCGGCGTTCGTCGAGGGGCTGGCCGGCCTCGTGCTGGATGCGCTCCAGCGTCCCGGTGGCTGCGCGCCCGGCGGTCCCTGGCGCTGCCCGGCCGGCCATGCGAAATGCGCGTTGAGGATCGAGGAGGGGCGCCTGACGTGAACTGGTACGACCTGCTGCGCGGCCTGCACATCATCGCGGTCATCGCCTGGATGAGCGGCATGATGTACCTGCCCCGGCTCTTCGCCTACCACACCGAGACCGCCCCGCCCGGCAGCGAGTTCGACGCGCACTTCAAGGTCTGGGAGGCCAAGCTGCTGCGGATCATCATCAACCCGGCGATGATCCTGACCTTCATCCTGGGCCTGTCGCTCATATATTACGACGGGACCTACCGGCTGGGCTGGTCGTTCATCTACCAGCCCTGGATGCTGGTGAAGCTCGCCGGGGTCGCCTTCCTCGGCTACTGGCACGGCTTCCTCGCGCGGTCGCGCAAGCAGATCGAAGCCGGCGAACGGCCCAAGACGGCCAAGTTCTGGCGGGCCACCAATGAGCTGCCGTTCCTGGCTGCGATCGTCATGGTCCTCGCCGTCACCCTCGAGTTCGGCCACTGGTGACACGATCTGGCGCCTGCACGCCGTAGCTGGTCACAGGCCTAAGTCACCCGAGGAGAACCCATGAGTCGCCGGATCGCCGCCTGCAGCTGCGGGCAGCTGCGCGTCACCTGCGAGGCGGAGCCCGAGCGGGTCTCCATCTGCCACTGCCTGGAGTGCCAAAAGCGGACCGGCAGCGTCTTCGCCGCCCAAGCCCGCTTTGCCGCCGAGGCCGTGACCATCGAAGGCCGGGCGAGCCGGTGGACGCGGGTCGGTGAGAGCGGCGAGCCGGCCACGTTCAGCTTCTGCCCGACCTGCGGCGCGACCGTCTGTTGGGAGCGCGCCGGGTCCATCCTTGTGGCGACGGGCGCTTTCGCCGATCCAACCTTCCCGCCGCCGCAGGTCGCGGTCTACGAGGAGCGCCAGCACCCATGGGTCCCCGCCATCGGAGAGCTAACGATGGAGCGCCATTTCTAGCCGGCGAGGCCTGGCCGGCATCAACTTGCCGCGCTTGACCGACGCAGGCCTTTCGTGGTTCCGATCCTCCACGCATCGGAAAGCCCGGCGCGCCCCGCCTTTCACCGGCCCCTTCGCGTGGACTGCCCGCCAAGGACCCGCCGGCTCCCAACGAGACGAATACGACAACGGCGCACCTGATCCGCGCCCACATCTTCCAATCCGTCCGAGCCGGGTCTTCGCCTGGCCGCGGGCGCACATGAGTGAATGCAAATGTCTGAAGACAATAACGAAACTACCGCCTCCGAGACCCCGGAAGGGGCACCCGAAGACGCCGCCGCGACCGACGTCGCAGTAGCTGAGGCTCCGGCCGAAGCGGCCGCCGAGACGGCCGAAGCGGAAAACGACGAACCGTCCGAGCTGGCGAACACCATCGCGGCCATGGGCCTGAAGGCGATGAGCCTGCAGGAGCTGAAGGACAAGTCGCCGGCCGACCTGCTCTCGCTGGCCGAGACCCTGGAGATCGAGAACGCGAACTCCATGCGCAAGCAGGACATGATGTTCGCGATCCTGAAGACGCTCGCCGAAGAGGACGTCGAGATCTCTGGCTCGGGGACGCTGGAGGTCGTGCAGGACGGCTTCGGCTTCCTGCGCAGCCCCGAGGCGAACTACCTGCCGGGCCCGGACGACATCTACGTTTCGCCCTCGCAGATCCGGAAGTTCGGCCTGCGGACCGGCGACAGCGTGGACGGCGCCATCCGCGCGCCCCGCGAAGGCGAGCGCTACTTCGCCCTGGTGAACGTGCGCCAGATCAATTTCGAGGCGCCCGAGAACGTCCGCCACAAGGTGCTGTTCGACAACCTGACGCCGCTCTACCCCGACCAGCGCCTGCGCATGGAGATCGACGATCCCACGCTGAAGGACCGCTCCGGCCGGGTGATCGACATCGTCGCGCCCTTGGGCAAGGGCCAGCGCTGCCTGATCACCGCCCCGCCGCGGGTGGGCAAGACGGTGATGCTGCAGAACATCGCCAAGTCGATCGAGACCAACCACCCCGAGTGCTACCTGATCGTGCTGCTGATCGACGAGCGGCCGGAAGAAGTCACCGACATGCAGCGCACGGTGAAGGGCGAGGTGATCTCCTCGACCTTCGACGAGCCGGCCACACGCCACGTGCAAGTGGCTGAAATGGTTATTGAAAAAGCCAAGCGCCTGGTCGAGCACAAGCGCGACGTGGTGATCCTGCTGGACTCCGTGACCCGTCTCGGCCGGGCCTACAACACCGTGGTGCCGTCCTCCGGCAAGGTGCTGACCGGCGGTGTCGACGCCAACGCCCTGCAGCGCCCGAAGCGCTTCTTCGGCGCGGCGCGGAACATCGAGGAAGGCGGCTCGCTGACCATCATCGCCACGGCGCTGATCGATACCGGCAGCCGGATGGACGAGGTGATCTTCGAAGAGTTCAAGGGCACCGGGAACTCGGAAATCGTGCTGGACCGGAAGGTCGCCGACAAGCGCGTCTACCCGGCCATCGACGTGATCAAGTCCGGCACCCGCAAGGAAGAGCTGATCACGCCGAAGGACCACCTGCAGAAGACCTATATCCTTCGGCGGATCATCGGCCCGATGGGCGCCCAGGACGCCATCGAGTTCCTGCTCGACAAGCTGCGGTCGACCAAGAACAACGAGGACTTCTTCCAGTCGATGAACACGTAACGTCATCCCGGCCGTACGCCCGCGAAGGCGGGCGGGAGAGCCGGGACCCAGCCGCTCAAAACTCGACGCGCGGCCTCATGCAGCCGTCAGATCTGAGCTGCTGGGTCCCGGATCGGCCTTTGGCCGTCCGGGATGACGGCGAGGTGGGCAAAGGGAATAGCGATGCTCAAGGTCTACGCCTCCGGCGCGGCGCGCTCCCAGCGGGTGAAATGGGCTTGCGAGGAGGTCGGCGCGCCCTACCAGGTGGTCGAGCTCGAGTGGCCGCCGATGGCCAACCCCGGCTACCTGGAGATCAACCCGGCGGGCACCGTGCCGGCGATCGTCGATGGGGCGGTCACCCTGACCGAGAGCCTGGCGATCTGCGAGTACGTCAGCCGCACCTACGGCGACGGCTCGCTGGTGCTGAACCGCGACGAGACCGGCTACTACGAGTACCTGGAGCTCGCCCAGTTCGGGGAGGGCACCCTGCAGCCGACGCTCGCCTGGGCGCGGCGGTTCGCGCCGTACTCCAAGGAGATCGCCGACCACGCCCGCGACGCGTGGGTCACGCGGCTCGGGTTCCTGGAGCAGCGGCTGGACGACGGGCGTGCGTTCGTCACTGCGGGCCGGCTGACCGTGGCCGATATCACCATCGGCTTCACGCTCACGCTGGCCAGCCACATCGGCCGGATGGGCGAACTGCTGCCGCCGGTGGTGGCGGACTACCGCGACCGGCTGCGGGCGCGGCCGGCCTACAAGCGGGCCTACGGCCTGGCCTGACGCCGGCTTGACTTGGCCATACCGGTCTTACGACTGTTTCACGTGAAACACCCTCATGGGATTAGTAGGCTCGCCCCGATGGTGGCGCGGCCCTGCAGCGCCTCGTGCGCCGCCCGCGCCTCGGCCAGCGGGAAGGTCTGGCCGATGTCGATCTTGACCCTTCCCGAGGCGATCATCTCGAACACCGCGGCGGCGCTCGCCTCGAGCTCGGCGGTGGTGACGATGTAGTCGAAGAGGGTGGGCCGCGTGAGGTACAGCGAGCCGCCCTGCGCCAGGCGGCCGGGCGGCACCGGGTCCGGCGGTCCGGACGCGTTGCCGAAGCTGACGAAGAGACCGCGGCGGGCGAGCGACTTCAGCGTGCCCTCGAAGGTGTCCTTGCCCACGGAGTCGTAGGCGACAGGCACGCCGGCGCCGCCGGTGATACGGCGCACCTCCTCGGCCACGTCCTGCTCGCGGTAGAGGATGACGTGGTCGGCGCCCAGTTCGCGGGCGCGGGCCGCCTTTTCCGCCGAGCCGACGGTGGCGATCACCTCGGCGCCGATCGCCTTGGCCCACTGGGTCATGATCTGGCCGACGCCGCCCACGGCCGCGTGCGCCAGGCTTTCCAGCACAGTGGGATCCGAAGCTTGGAATTCACGTGACTTGAAGTCGCGGC
>JADMIO011227293.1_pt1 | contig 19506 bp, 16 predicted proteins | sample 8958161 | NCBI WGS metagenome assembly JADMIO01 (sample SAMN16585339, study PRJNA669376) | soil metagenome | isolation source: Crop rotation soil | place: USA: Cullars Rotation, Alabama | collected 2011
GCAATATACTCCGTTCACCCCTGAAATAGGGCATTTGGCGAACCGAAATGACCCTAACGAAGAGGGTTCATTAACTTGCCTCCTTCATGAAACACGATATCGCATTTCAGGCGGCCTTCATTGTCGGGGCAACTGCTTTCTTTGCAGCGGCCATTTATCTTTTATCTATTTACAACCGGCTTTTCAGGAAGGTCGGGAATCGCTGGCTTCGTCATAACCTGGCCGTGCTGGCTATCGGGTTGTTGGTCATGTCCGCATTTATAGCCCTGGAACTGCCCACCATTATGCTGCAAATTTCGATTTGGGGGGTATTGTTAAAGAAGCTCGGGCAAAGCTGCATCATTATCTTGTTTGTTTTTAATGTCGTTTCGTTGGTTAGCCGCATCCCCGCAGTAAAACGAATGTCATTTATCGGGCACCATGCCATCGTTTTCTTATCGATCGTTTTTTCATCCCTGTTTATTTATGCGCTGGTAAACTATATTGATAACGGAAGAAGTTTTGTGCAGCTTCACGGAACCCTGATCTATGCCTATGTTAATTCTGCATTGACGGGGCTTATCTATACCGGTTTCAAATATGTTGAACTGGAACGCAAGCGCAAACTGGATGAGAAGGAACATGAAGTAACGAAATTGATTGCGCTTAAGACAAAAGCAGAGCTCGATGCGCTTCATTCCAAGGTGAACCCGCATTTTTTATACAATGCACTCAATTCGATCGCTGACCTCTCCATCACGGATGGAAAGAAAGCAAGACAGATGACGATCGCATTGGCAGATCTTTTCCGTTATAGTATCAACTATAGTAATAATAACTATTCCACCGTGAAGGATGAAGTGGAAATGGCCAATGTATACCTGCAGATCGAGAAGATACGGTTCGAGGATAAACTGAACTATTCACTAAAAGTAGAGAAGGGGCTGGATCATTACCTGGTACCAAGATTTGTGCTGCAGCCACTGGTAGAGAATGCAGTAAAGCATGGGTTGAAAGCAACAGGTCAGCTCACCCAGATCGATCTGGTAGTGAAGCGGACAGAAAAGGGTCTTGTGATGAATATCGCGGATACAGGACCTGTTTTTCCGGCAGAGCTAAGCCCCGGCTATGGTGTAAAAAGTGTGTTCGATAAACTGGACCTGCTTTTCCCCGGTAATTACGAAATGCAATTCAGCAATGAACCGGTAAAACAGGTTTCTTTATATATTCATAAACTGGTGAAAGATGAGTCAGCTATTTAAGACCATACTGGTGGATGATGAACCTGCTGCCCGCCGCCTGATGCGGAGCCTATTACAGGAACACCGGGATACGGTGGAAGTGGTTGCCGAAGCGGGCAATGGGAGGGATGCGATCGCAGCCATTGAAGAACTGAAACCCGATCTTATCTTCCTGGATATTCAAATGCCCGATCTTACAGGGTTTGAAGTACTGGACAGGCTCAGTGTTAAACCCAATATCATTTTTACTACGGCCTATGAGCAATATGCCATCAAAGCTTTTGAAAATTTCTCGATCGATTATTTATTAAAACCTATCAAGGAAGAAAGGCTGGCGCAAAGTATTGCCAAGTTGAAACAGTTCGGAAGATTAAACCCTTCTTTTGATCTTTCCGGTTTACAGGATATGATCCGGCAATTACAGGCCCCGCAAAAAGCGACTGCATTGCCGGTAAAGACCGGTGACAGGATCAACCTGGTACGGTTTGAACAGATCAGTTACCTGGAAGCCAACGATAAATACGTATTTATTTATATGGCTGACGGGCATAAACATGTTACCGACCAATCCCTGGTGGCCCTTGAGGAAAAGCTCCCTCCCCAATTCTACCGGATCCAGAAGTCCTATATTATTAACAGGGACCGGATCAAAGAAATGCACCGTCATTTCAACAGCCGTTACCTGTTTATTATGGATGATAAGCCGGCCAGCCGCCTTACTTCGGGCAGGACTTACCACGACGCCATTCGTTCCGACTTCGGGCTCTAAACGGTCAACCGGCCCATTTTTCCTCAATCCCTTTATCTGCTTTATGAACCGTTCATAAGAATTTTGCGGGTTCCTGTAACCTGATTTAAGGCTCAGCGTCACACTTGTGTCATCAATAAACGGCCAATCATCCCTAAAATAGGCCGTTTAATTTAAAACACTGTTCTTGGTAATGCAAAGTACCTATCTTTGACCTGTAATATTTAAAACTAAGTACAAAATATAAAAGGAAAGCAATGAAAAAAATCTTAACCACGCTGCTGATCACCCTTACTGCCTTTGGCTTTGAAAGCTTTGGACAGGGCAAAACCGGTAAAATAACCGGAACTGTGATTGATGGAAATACCAAAACGATCGAGTCGGCTACGATCAGTCTTTTGAGAGCTAAGGACTCGTCCGTAGCGAAAATGAGTGTCGCCGATAAAACCGGTAAATATGAATTTGACGGGATACCTGAGGGCAAGTACCTTGTTTCGATCAGTGCTGTAGGGCATAGCAAAGGTTTCTCTGAAATGATCGAGATCACTGCAACGAATAATAATGTGGTCCTGAAAACAATTGAACTGGTGCCACAGGCAAAATCGATCGGTGAAGTGACTGTTACCGCCAAAAAACCTTTGATAGAACAAAAGCTTGACCGCACGATCGTGAATGTGGAAGCATCTGTTACCAACGTCGGTAATTCGGCGCTGGAAGTATTGGAGAAATCACCGGGCGTTACAGTCGATAAGGATGGTAATATCAGCCTGAAAGGAAAGCAAGGTGTAGTAGTAATGATCGATGGACGGCCGAGCTATTTAACAGGACCCGATCTCGCCAACCTGCTCCGCAGTATGAGTGCCAGCCAGCTTGACCAGATCGAGATCATGACCAACCCGCCCGCTAAATTTGATGCGGCCGGTAACTCGGGTGTGATCAATATCAAAACAAAAAAGAACAAACAGTTTGGTTATAACGGGAGTATCACATCAGGCTATACACAGGGAAAATATCCCCGGTTCAACGAGAGTGCAAACTTCAATTACCGTAACGGTAAGTTTAATTTCTTTACGAACCTTAGCTATAACAGGAACCACAGAGGTGAAAGACTTGTTATCACGAGAAACATGCGTGAGTCGGTCAACAAGGATATTATTTCCATATTCGACCAGGAGTCACAGATGAAAAATCAAAGTCATTTTGCAAGTGCAAAGATCGGTCTTGATTATTCTCCCAGTAAGAAGACGACTTTGGGTGTGGTTTTAAACGGTTACTATAACCCCAGCAGGTGGGAAAGCAGTACAGAAACTTTTATCAAAGAACCGAATGGTCAATTAAGAAGCCAGACCAATGCATTCACAAAGAATGATGAGAAGTGGAAGAATTTCAGCGGCAACTTTAATTTCCGTACTGTTTTCGATTCGACAGGGCAGGAGCTGACAGCTGATCTTGATTATATCCAGTACAGGTCAACAAGTGTTCAACCATTGTACAGTTACTACTATGATAAATTTGGAGCGCCTTCCGACAGACCTGATACCTTGTTGGGAAATCTTCCGCAGGATATCACGATCTACAGCGGTAAGATCGATTACTCCAAACCGTTGAAGAAAGGAGCAAAATTCGAAGCAGGGGTGAAATCCAGCTATGTTGAGACAGACAATAATGCGGTATACGAGAACTTGTATAATAATGTAGCCATATTGGATAGCGGCCGGAGCAATCATTTTATCTATAAAGAAAACCTGAATGCAGCCTATGTAAACTACAGCAGGCCCCTGGGTAAAAAATGGAGTGCGCAGTTCGGTCTTCGTATGGAGAACACCAATGCCAAAGGAGATTCGAGAGGATATGTGTATGATGGCACAGAAAACAAATTTGTTCCATTCGTGCAGACATTCAGCAGGAACTATACGCAATTGTTCCCGACAGCTTACCTGCAGTATACAGCCAATGAGAAAAATTCATTCGTGATCAATTATGGCAGAAGGATCAACCGTCCCGATTATGGTGACCTGAATCCCTTTATTCACTTTCTCGACCGGTATACATTCGAACAGGGTAACCCGAACCTTAAACCACAGTTCAGCCAGAATATCGAACTGAGCCATACCTACAAAGGATTCCTGACCACAACGTTGAATTACAGCGCCACGACAGATATCATCCAGCAGGTATTGGAGCAGAATGAAGCTACCAACGAAACATTCATCAAAAAAGCAAATATTGCTTCCCGTGACCAGGTAGGTATTGCGGTCAGCGCTTACAAACAGATCAAAAAATGGTGGAGCGGTAATATCTATGTGAATGTTTCGAACAATAAATTCAAGGGGATCGTGGACAACGAACCTATCTCTATCGGCATCACCGGTTTTATGGTACAGGCGCAGCAACAATTCAAATGGGGTAAAGGCTGGGGTGCGGAAGTGAGCGGATTTTACAGGAGCAAAGGAGTGGAAGGAGTGATCTATATCCAACCGATCATGCAATTCAATGCCGGTTTCAGCAAACAGGTATTAAAAGACAAAGGATCAGTGCGGTTGAACTTCCGCGACATATTTGCCGGGAACACATTTAAAGGAGAAAGCAAATACGGAACCGTGGATGCGAAATTTAAAGATATCAATGACAGTCGCGCAGTGAGTCTCTCTTTCACCTGGCGTTTCAATAAAGGAAAATTGAAAGCCGGTAGCGGGAAGAAAGAAGGCGGTGCATCAGATGAACAGGAGAGAGTGAAAGGTGGTCATTAAGCCAATAATATGAAATGAATAATTGTCCTCCCCGGTCTGTTAACCAGGGAGGACTTTTAATTTATAACTGTTGTTAATGTTTTTTTAACAGTCGTTGAAGGCCAAACTGTTTTTTTACCGCTGGTGTATCGGTAACTCATAATTACCCTTCGTCACGGGAACTACGAAACTTGTCATATTTCCTTTCGGGGAGACCTGTTTAAGCCTGAATTTTAATTTATTAAGTCACGAACCATAGCCATGATTATGAGAAAGATTTTTATCCTCTTCAGTTTTCTATTTGGTTTAGTCGCCAATTCATTTGCCCAGAATAAGCCAGGAAAGATAACCGGTGTGATCGCCGATGCCTCCGGCAAACCGCTTGGATCGATCTCGGTATCGTTATTAAAATCGGGTGACTCTTCGCTGGTGAAGGCAGCTGTATCCAATAAAGAAGGCAAGTATGAGTTCGATAATATCGCCGAGGGTAGCTATTTCATTTCAACTACATCGATCGGTTTTGAAAGAAGCGCCAGTGCTGTTTTTACCGTAAGCGCTTCCAATACCGCCATCCAGTTGCCTTCCCTGCAAATGAATTCAGCTGCAAAGGGATTGAGCGAAGTAACGGTGACTGCTAAGAAACCTTTTATAGAGACCAAGATCGATAAAACGATCGTGAATGTAGATGCGTCTCCTACAAGTGCGGGCTCTACAGCGTTGGAAGTGCTGGAGAAATCTCCCGGCATCAGTGTAGACAATGATGGCAATATCAGCCTTCGCGGCAAAGCCGGGGTGATCATCATGCTCGATGGCAAATTATCGTATCTCTCAGCAAGCGACCTGGCCAATATGCTGAAGAATATGCCGGCATCTGCGCTGGACCAGATCGAGATCATGACGAATCCTTCTTCCAAGTATGATGCATCGGGTAACTCAGGTGTGATCAATATCAAAACAAAAAAAGGAAAGAATGCCGGCTTCAATGGCAGCTTCATGGTGGGTTATACTTCCAGTATTTACAAACCAAGGACGGCAACCTATCTTATACCAAAGACACAAAACAGTGTCAATTTCAACTGGAGAAAGAATAAGATCAATTTATTCGGGAACTATAACCCGAACATGTTCAGGGGCCGCAATACGCTGACCTTCGAGAACCGCTTCCTCGATAACAATGGTGATATCGTAGGATATAATAATACTGAAACACGATTCAAGTTCGGTAACAACAACCATACGCTGAAACTGGGTATGGACTGGTTTGCCGATAAGAAAAATACATTCGGGATCGTATTGAGCGGGTTTGCTTTCAGCGGTCATCCAACCCCTGTTACACAGGGCGATCTCAGCAATGAGAACCGTGTACTGGAAAGCAGGCTGGTATCACATACTGATAACGACATCAAATTCAAGAACGGTACGGTTAACCTGAACTGGCGGCATGTATTTGACAGTACAGGTACGGAGCTCACAGCAGATTTTGATTATGTTGTATACAGCAGCGTTTCGGATATGGTATTGAACACCGATTATTACAACGGCCAGTTGCAAAAAACAGGTTCATCGGCACTGAAAGGCCACCTGCCATCGGATATCGATATCTATACATATAAAATGGATTATGTGCATCCCATCAAAGGCGGTCGTTTTGAAGCAGGGATAAAAACCAGCTTTGTCAAGAATGATAACGAGGTACAGTACAAGAATTATAAGAATGAAAAATGGGAAGAGGACCTGATCCGTTCCAATCATTTTATTTATGATGAGAATATCAATGCGGGTTATGTCAACTATAGCAAGCAATTGAAGAAATGGTCCTTCCAGGCGGGGTTGCGGGTGGAGAATACCAATGCGACCGGCAACCAGTTGGGTAACCAGTTGGTGCCCGGTAGCAAATTCAAAAGAGATACCACCAATCTTTTCCCGACAGCATTTGTTAGTTACGCACTGAATGATAAGCACAGCCTCACCGTTACCTACGGTCGCCGTATCAACCGCCCGAATTACCAGGACCTGAATCCCTTTACTTATTTCCTGGATTCATTATCCTACCGCCAGGGGAATATTTACCTGCGTCCACAGTACACGCATAATGTTGAGTTATCGCATTCCTTTAAAAGTAAATTCATCACTACGCTAAACTTCAGCGCTACGGATGATGTGATCGCACAGATCAATAAAGTGGATCCCAATAACCCCAACAGCAAGATCCGTTTCCTGACAGTGGATAATGTGGCTAAGTTCCGTAATATCGGCATCTCTATAACCACGCCGGTAACGATAGCGAAATGGTGGAATGCCAACATCTTCACCAATGTGTTCAATAACCATTATGAAGGCCGGTATGATACGACAGTTGTCAATGTTTCCTTTACTTCCTTTATGATCAACATAACCAATAACCTCAATTTCGGAAAAGGTTTCAGTGGCGAGATAAGCGGATTTTATCGTCACAAGGGGATCAGCAACCTGACCAAAATGGAACCGATCTACCAGGTAAGTTTTGGTTTGCAAAAACAGGTGATCAAAGGAAAAGGAACGGTCCGTTTGAACATCCGTGACCCGTTTGCCTGGCAGAAATTCAGTGGTGAGACAAAATACGGAAGGATCGATGGAGAGTTCCTGTCACGCCCGGATGTGCGCCAGGTAACAGCCACATTCACGTATCGCTTTGGTAAATCAACACAACAGAACCAATCACGCCGCCGCAACAGCGCTTCCCAGGATGAGCAGAACAGGGTAGGGCAGCAGGGTGGTCAATAATTAATTCAACTTACAGTTTTCTCATGTACAGTTGGTATGTGAGCGTCCCCCTTTTCTAAGGGGGACTTTTTTTGCCGCGTCTGACCGCTTAGGGTAACCTGGGGATATGAAAATCTCTGCAGCGGGTCTGACGCTTTTCTATGACAGACCTAACGCTTTTATTCAAGCAAAACAATCTTACATTTGAAAGATCAATCACTAACCAAAACCAACCGTTATGCCCTCATTTGATATCGTCAGCAAAGTGGAAGCACAGGCATTGGATAATGCCGTTAACGTAACCACCAAAGAGATCACCAATCGTTTTGATTTTAAAGGATCGCATGTCGTGATCAATCTTGATAAAAAGGATTTTCTTATCAAGCTGGAAACCGATGACGATATGAAGATGCGGCAACTGATCGATGTATTGATCAGCCGGGCGCATAAGCAAGGCATCGCCCCGGAAGCTTTTGATGCATCCAAAGAAGGAGCACAGAGCGGTAAGGTCTGGAAAAAAGAAGTGAAAGTCCGGAATGGCCTGGCGCAGGAGGATGCCAAGAAGGTGGTGAAGCTGATCAAAGACTCGGGAATGAAGGTTCAGGCTTCTATTAATGACGACCTGGTGCGGGTAACGGGTAAAAAGATCGACGACCTGCAGGCCGTGATCCAGTTATGCCGCAACGGCAACCTGGGAATTCCTTTACAATATGTGAATATGCGCGATTAAAATTTGAATAACTGCCATTTTTAGACTGGATTTTGTTGATAACAGGGTGGAAAAGGGGTGCATATCAAAGAGCCCAAAAATTTGGAAAAGGGTAGTTCAGTAAATTATATTTGGTATACAACTGCACGAAGTTTTAGCAATAAAACGGAATGCAATGGAGAGAAAGAAGCCCCTCAAAAGGTGGAAATCACTCCCGAAAGCATCGGGTAAGCAAAAAGAAGGCGCAAGCCGGAAAATAGCTCACTTGGTGCTTTCATCTTTTAGGGGCGTCTGACGTCTCAAAGAGCGTCTGACGCCTAAACCTTGGGTTCAATCATTTTCCCATTTATTTGGCCGTAAACCATTCCTGGCCTATCTTTGCCGCCCGAAAATTAATCTTTTTACCTGTACGGCAAAATCCGTGCAGCCTTCAAAATCATCGAGTTATGAAAAAAGGAATCCATCCCGATAGCTATCGGTTAGTTGTTTTCAAAGACATGAGTAATGGTCATTCATTCCTGAGCAAGTCTACTGCGGTTTCAAAAGAGACGGTAAAATGGGAAGATGGCAATGAGTATCCCCTGGTAAAACTGGAGATCTCGAATACCTCGCACCCTTTCTTTACCGGTAAGAACATGCTGGTAGATACAGCAGGTCGTATCGACAAATTCAAGAAGAAATACGCCAAAAAAGCAGAATAATATTAAATTGTGACACTACTTGACCCGTCTTATGACGGTGAGAGTTTTGTTTTTCATGGCTATACTTTAGACCTCCCGATTCCTCGGGGGGTCATTTTATTTTATGGCCTGAAGGTCTTTTCTCAGTATAAAGCCAGTAGTGATCGTTCCTTTTGCATTTTCGAAACTCACTTCTATAAAATTTTTCAATTGCCGGATACCTGTTGCTGTATTGCCTTTTAGCAGGTAGGTCTTCCGGGGTTTGCTTCCCAATTTGGGGTTGTCGTAGAAATAGGCTTTTGCCGCGATCACTTTCCATTTGCTGTCGTCAAAGGAAGGGCCCCCGTTGAATTTATCCAATGTTATTTCGCCCAATTCTGCTTCACCTATCTCGGTGTTTTTCGTGGTTTTTTCCGGGTCACCAGCATGAAAGCTGATCTGGCTCTCTTTCACCAATATCCAGTTTTTTTTGAGGGGACGATACACAAAATCATAGGTAGACCCCCAACGCCAACTGCTTCCACCGTAAAAGGAAACGCTGAAGCCGTTTCCCGTAATATTAACTCCCTCGTAAGGATCGCCGAATACCCCACCGCACTGACGGCAGAGGATCACTTCATCGTTACGGATCGCTTGCTTTAATTTACCATCAGCCTGTCGTATTAAAAGAAGCAGGGGACGGGTCGGTTCTTCTTCCGTGATCGAATCCTCGCCCGTTTGTTTAAGGATAAGAATGGCATCTTTTTTTTTATCACCATTGAGATCGCCGGTCAAATAATCCAATGGTTCGTATCCTTTTAAAATAAAGGGCTCGACCTCGGTTGGAACAGCGGGTGCCTGTGCTGATATTGGTACAGTTCCAAAAAACAGGCTTACAAATAATAAATAGTTGCGCATAATGGTGGGCTTTACAATTCTAATATACCAATAAATCTTTCTTTATTTTTACAACAATGCGATCCAGAAACAAAATCATCTTCACCGAAGAATTCTGCCAGCCGGAGAACCTGCATCCTTTTACGCTGACCCGGCAGATCCAGGATATCCGCGTGGGCATACTGACCATCCGGGAAAAATGGGAAAAGATGCTTGGTCTTCCTTCTTTTGATAAAAAGGAGAATGACTACAAGGACCTGCAGCGCTCGGTGAATATCGATGAAGCTGTGGGAGACGGGGTTTGCTTTATGATCCATGGCAACCTGCTGCCTACACCCAAACTGGTGAAAGCGATCGGTAAATTAAAGAACGGGGAATTCATTGCAACTAAAGCCGGGACAGGGATCGTTTTCCGGTTCACCAAAAAAGAGATCGAAGACCGGCATAAAATAAAAGTAGGCAAAGCTGTTCCGTTCAAAGAGGAAGTAAAAACGATCCAGTTTCCCTGGGATATATTCCAGCTGAATGATTGGGCTCTGCGGCAGGATTTTGCTTTGCTGACAAGAAAGAAAAGATCTCAACCCATCTCCAAAACAAATAAGGTCACAAAACCTTCAGCTATATTTTTGGAGAAAGGAGTGAAGATGGAGCATTGTATCATCAATGCATCGACGGGACCGGTCTATATCGGTAAGAATGCCGAACTAATGGATGGCTGCATCATCCGCGGTCCCCTTGCGATGGGAGAAGCTGCCTGCCTGAAGCTGGGAACAAAAGTATATGGCGCTACCACACTGGGACCCCGTTGTGTTGCCGGTGGTGAAATAAAGAACAGCATCTTATTTGGGTACAGTAATAAAGCACATGATGGTTACCTGGGTGATTCGGTACTCGGGGAATGGTGTAATATGGGCGCCGGCACTACGAATTCGAATATTAAGAACAATGCCAGCAATGTGAAGATATGGACGCCGAAAGGAGAGATGAACGCAGGAAAAAAATGCGGGGTGATGATGGGCGATTATTCCCGGACAGCGGTAAATACGGCGATCAATACGGGTACCGTGATCGGGGTGAGTTGTAATGTATTCGGGTCGGGACTCACGCCCAAGTATATTCCCAATTTCAGCTGGGGTAGCGAAGGAGTGAAGCGCTATGAACTGGAAAAAGCCTTATTGGATATCGGTGACTGGAAGGAACTGAAGGGACAGGAAGTGACAGAAGATGAAAGAAGTATTTTGCAATTTATATTTGAGAAATTTTAGCAAGACATTACTAATTCAACGGATATTATGAGAAAACAAATCGCTGCTGCCAACTGGAAGATGAATTGTACGTTTCAGCAAGGTGAAAAATTACTGTGCGAGATACTCGATGCGGATATCAAACTCGCGGATCACCAGCTGACGATCTTCGCGGTACCCTATCCTTATTTATTAATGACCCGGAGTGAAGTGGAAGAAGAATGGAACTATGTAGCAGCAGCACAAAACTGTCATCATAAGAAAGCAGGCGCTTATACCGGTGAGGTCTCGGCAGAAATGCTGCATTCGATGAATATCAATTATTGTATTGTCGGGCATAGTGAACGGAGAGAATACAACCAGGAAACCAATGCAATGCTGGCAGCAAAAGTGGATCTCTGTTTCGAAAATTATATTACACCGATCTTTTGTTGCGGGGAACCCCTGGCGATCCGTGAAGCGGGTACACAGAATCATTTTGTGGCGGCCCAGTTAAAAGAATCCCTGTTTCACCTTCCGGCTGAAAAAATAAAACAGCTTGTCATCGCCTATGAACCGATCTGGGCGATTGGTACAGGTAAGACAGCCAGCACAGAACAGGCACAAGAAATGCACCGGTTTTTGCGTTCTGTGATAGCGGCGCAGTATGGCGAAGCTATTGCGGACGAGATCCCTATTCTTTACGGGGGAAGTGTGAAAGCCAATAATGCAAAGGAAATATTCGGTTGTCCCGATGTGGACGGTGGCCTGGTCGGTGGCGCATCACTGGTCGGGGCCGATTTTATAGAGATCATTAAAGCATTAAAGTGAATGGCGAGTGGCCAGTGGCGAGTAGCTAGTGGGGAGTGGGTGGATAATACCGGTGAATTTTTAAAAGATCCATAAACTATCGAAGCTCCCTATCATATCGTCATTGCACGGAAGAACCAGGCCCTGCTAAGTTTCCTGAACATTAAAGTCATTGTGAACGGGAAAGAGATATACCCGTTACTGACCACCAAACCTGTGGTGATCCCCGTGATGCAGAATAATCCCAGGATCGTTGTTACGGACGGGTATCATATTACCAAGCCATTGAAATTGGTCTATAAGGACCTGCACACCTATTGTTTTAAAGTAGCTTGCGCTATCAGCGACCGGCAATTATTATTCGGCTTTCTCCTGCTAGCAGGCCTGTATCTCGCGGGAATGTTCTCGGGGATGATCGAATTGAAAGTGTTGAGTTTTCTCCCGCTTATATATTTATTGATATCCTATTACCTGAACAGGAAAGAATTTATCCGGCTGGTACCGGTACTGAATTAAGCAGAACCTGCAATCGCTGATTCAGGCAGGGGCACCTGTTTAAAATCATTCAGTTTACCGAGGTCGAGTACAGTTTTCGACATATCCTCGTTGGGATGATACATCATGTTGAATTTGGCGCCCCAGATTATTTCACTACTGACATAGGATGTTCTTGTGACCACATTATTGGAGAATACTTCGTCGAATCCTTTTACAAAGACCATTATTTCAATGTCTGTAGCGGCAATATCTTCTTTGCTTAATCCATAAAAAGGACTTGATTCAATGATCGGGTGCACGATCGTCCAGCTTAATGCGAGTGCATTGATCTTTTTCAACTCTATCTCAAGTGCAAAGAACTTGTCAGTGAGTTTTCCATTCTCTTCCGTAGTGATCGCCATGGTCAGTTGCACTTCTACTTCTGAAAGCGTGTTGTTCTTATACGGGGCAAGGCGGAACATCAATGCGATGCCATCCTGGTAGGGTGTGATCAACGCATTCTTACTGAATTGTAAAAATGCCTGGGGACGGGAGAAACGTCCATAAAAAAGTCCGGTAGCAATCGCAAAACTCAACAGGCCCAGGAAGGCTTCAAAAGTAGACACCGCGCTGGCTGTAAAACCAACAGGGCTGATGCGGCCATAACCAACCGTGGTAAATGTCTGGGCGCTGAAAAAGAACACTTCCGTAAAATTTTTCCAGGGAGATCCGCTGTTCACACCGGCAAGATGGTCGATACCGACGAGGTAATAGATCCCTGCAAAGAAAAGATTGATGGTGATATAGATCAGGAAAAGAAGAAAAAGAAATTTACCTCTTTTCATTTCCAGCATAGTATGATACCAGCTATACCGGTCAAGCGGCCCGACTCCTTGTTTGATCACATTGGCACGCCCCTGTTTGTTTACAAAACGCCCACCAGTGCTGCTGCTGTTAGAACCGAAGCCGGTGTTATCATCGGTGCGCAAATTCTTCAAACGTTTCAGCAATGCCATATCCAAAAGTAGAATAATTTGGTGATGGTTGCTGCGGAAGACTGATTTTGCCGGCAGCGTTTGCTGCTATACTTTTATCCTTCCATGACACGGAAAAAAATACTATGGCTCTGCAGCTGGTATCCCGGCAAAACAGACCCTTTTAATGGGGATTTTATCCAGCGTCATGCCCGTGCGGCAGCCTTGTATAATGACATTCATGTTATTCATGCCATCGAAACAGAGAAAGTTGACAATACAAACTCAGCGACCAGCCAATTCCCCGGTCTGGCAGAACAGATCATTTATATCAAGAGAAAGAATTCGCCCTGGGGGAGGATGTGGGGGCACTATCAATGGCTTTCAAAGACCAGGCAGGCAATCAGGGATTATGTAAAAGCGAATGGTTTGCCGGATGCAGTACATGTCAATATTCCGATGAAAGCGGGATTGTTTGGATTGTGGATGAAAAGAAAATACGGTGTAGACTATATCGTCACAGAGCATTGGGGCATTTATAACGATGTGGAAGTACTGAATTATGCGGCCAGGTCTGCCGCTTTCAAGCATTATACTAAAAAAATATTCAGCAAAGCGGCAGCATTCATTTCGGTTAGCCGTTACCTGGCCGAAGGAGTGAACAGGCTGGTGCTGCAAAAAGAATTTGAAGTGGTGCCGAATGTTGTTGATACTTCCTTGTTTTATTATAAGGAAAGAGAGCCTTCTGCATTCCGGTTTATCCATGTTTCCAATATGGTACCCTTGAAGAATGCGGAATCCATACTGGAGGCTTTTAAAACCGTAAAGGAAAAGAACAGCGAAGCAGAACTGGTAATGGTGGGTGATACAGACCCGGGGATCCGTGTACACGCAAAACGCCTGGGACTGAATGTTCTTTTCAAGGGGGAAGTTCCCTATGAACAGGTGGCCCGGGAAATGCAGGCTGCCGATTGTTTTATCTTATTCAGCAATATCGAGAACTCTCCCTGTGTTATCGGTGAAGCTTTCTGCTGTGGATTGCCGGTCATTGCCAGCAGGGTGGGTGGGGTGCCGGAGCTACTGGATGACACCAATGGAATGCTTGTTGAAGCCAAAGACACTGCCGGATTAGTGGAAGCGATGCAGCGAATGATCGATCATTATCCTTCCTTTGATCGCAAAAAAATAGCTGAAAATGCGGTCAGCAAATTCAGCTATGGTGTTATCGGCAAAAAGCTGGATGAAATCTATTCAGCCATTATGCGAAAGCGTTAACTCTTTAGTTTTTTTACCAGTTCAATATAATCGGTCATCGCATCATGCGTTGATTTTCCTTTTAATGCAGCCCATGCCTCATATTTGGCTTTGGCTACAAAATCAAAAGGATTGGCCGGCGGATCGGTATTGACATCACCCAGGCTGCCTTGTTTATATAACGAATAAAGCAGGAGCAGTGTCTCGTTGCTGGGTTTCTCTGGCAATGTCTTGCTATCCGCAGCGGCTTGTTCAAACAGTTCTCTTATATCCATGCATTTTTTAATTTGTGTGCAAACTTAGAGTTTTATTATGCCCCGAAAGTTGCACACGGGGGATAATTATTTATTGTTCCCTTGCTTTGTCGATAAAATTGTATTGCACCGACTTCCTGTCATTGATCGTCTTATAAAACTCACCGATATAGGACACCAGTTCTTTTTTATCCCTCGATTGTAAATACCCGCAATTATTGACCAGGGCCATGATCGCATCTTTTTTTGCACGGAACACATCTAAAGTCAGTTGCAGTTCCTCCATGGTCCGGGGGAATCCCCTGTAAACCCGGTCTGTTACCCTTTCTGTGCCAAGCAATTCATTCGGTAACGCGTAATTGGCATTAACCAAACCCGAATGATCAAAATCATAAGGAACTACATAAGGAAATGCTTTTTCGTTCTTTTTGTCAAAGATCAATTGGGTATTATGATTATTAGGAACCGACCAGTCGCCATTGCTGATCAAATACTCGAATATGGCTACTTTGGTCATCAACGCACGGTCTGTACCCTCTGTCAGGTATTGCACCTTTGGTTTTTTGATGCAACCGTTCCTTGCGGCCAGGTCTTTGGCGTCTTCGATAAGAAAAGCAAATTGTGAAAAAGCCCTGACCTTGGTCCTGGTGTCACGGTAATTGACCCTTACTAAACGGACCCGGAAACTTTTATCTTCGAGAAGGTTGTAGATCTTGTAGGCCAGGTATTCCCTGATCAGTAATTGTTCATCATTACCGGTGGTGCCGCAACCGATCACCAGTTTTAATTTACCCAGCGGCGACAATTTGGGTGAACTGGCATTACTGAAATCGACCATGATCGGGGGAATATTACAAAACTCCCTCCTGAAATGACCTCTTGCAGCGATGGTGATGGGTTCTTCAATGACAGTACTGTCGGGGAAGCGGAGGGTTACCGTAGCATCCTGGAAAACATCTTCTCCTTTTGTTCCCTGCAATTTTTTGATATCCGTCGTCAGGGTCATATCGACAACGGCTTCGTCGGTGAAGAATTTTGCACTGTCAACCTTGGCTTGCGCCTGGGTGCTTAGTGTGCCGGCTCCAACAAAGAGGAGGAGCAATCCTATAATCTGTTTCATGGTGGTTGTATGTTTGGTTGATTATAGAAAAATACAAATAAAAAGCATACCAAACTCCACTACTTTATCAACTCGGGGATCACCGTGCCGATAGCTCCCGAGGGCATCTGGATATGCAGCAGGGCGGCAATAGTAGGCGCCACATCCGTCATATAGACTTCCCGGTTCGTTTTCCCGGGTTTGACACCCCAGCCGTACCATAAAAGCGGAATATGTGCATCATAAGGGTTCCATAGACCATGGGTGGTACCCGTATTATTCCAGGCATCGATATAGCCGGGCTTCAATATTACCTGCACTTCGCCACTACGACTACGGTAATACCCATTGTTTAACATCTTACGGATCGTGGAAGGCAGGGGAACTGTGTTAAGGTCATCCAATGCAAAGACCCTGTCGATACCGGGTTCATTCTGTAAACGATTTACCAACCAGTTGATGACCTCTCTCTCATTGATCTTTGCAGAATCAAGAGATGCATGAGCCAGGTGTAACTGGTAGTTCTCATCGGAGACCACGATCGTTTTGATCCCGTACTTCTCAGCCAGTGCTTTATTCAGATTGGCGGTCATCGTGGTCATAAAGACGCGGCCGCCCGGCAATTTATTTTCGGTCATGAATTCAGGGGTATGAGCAGCGCCATGATCTGCAGAAAGGAATACAGTGTATTGCCCTTTACCAACTTTGCTGTCGAGAAAATCCAGGAGACTGCCAAGCTCTTTATCAAGACGGAGAAAACCATCTTCTGCTTCAACCGAATTCGGACCAAATGTATGACCGATATAGTCAGGTGATGAGAAACTGATGGTTAGCATATCGGTTATATTATCGGCACCGAGTTTCTCTTCGGTGATAGCTGCTTTTGCCAGTTCAGCGGTCATCGTATTTCCCATGGGAGTAGTGGAGATCTTTCCATAATCCTTATTCATGAATTTTTTCATGTCGTAGGGAAAGGCATTGCCAAAAGGTTTGCCTTCATATGCTTTGTCATCATCTGTGCTCTGGGTATAGGTATTGGCGGGATATAAAAGACTCCAACCCTGGTCATAATATTGATCGACCAATTTTTTGTTATTGAAATCGCTTACCCATTTAGGCAGTTCATTCATGTAATAGGTTGATGTGATCCAGTTACCATTCGTATTATCATACCAGTAAGCTGCGTTGGCACTATGGCCGGCAGGAAGAATACCACCACGATCCTTTATCGCAATACCGATGACCTTGCTTTTAAAATTGGTTGCAAGACGCAGTTCATCCCCGATAGTGGTCACCAGCATATTCCTGGGACTCATTTTACCTAAGGCAGAACTTGTCCCTACTGTATTCACTGTTTTATCTTCCGTGCAATAAACCTGTCTCGCCTGGTCCCTGTCCCACCAGAAATTACCCGTAATGGCACTGATGGCCGGAACAGCTCCCGTATATAACGTGCTATGGCCACAAGCAGTGATCGTTGGTGCATACGGAATCAATGTATTCTCACAGGAAAAACCCTGGTTCATTAATCTTTTAAAACCACCATTGGCAACATAGCGATCGTAGTAGCGATAGAGATAATCCCAGCGCATCTGGTCCACTACTATCCCCACTACCAATTTAGGACGTTGTATCCCTTGTTGTGCATGAACGGAAACATAGGATACGAGTGCCAATACTACTGCCAGGATTCTTTGCATGGAAAAAAGTTTGAGCAAAAATAGGGGTTTGTTCCACCCGCCTGCCGGGGCGGGCAATATTCATGAAATGTTATTTTATTAATGTACAATGTTCTGATAATATCTCCACTTTGCCGTTTTGTTTGATAACGGTAACACTGCAGCGCTGCCTGTCATCAAAAGCCGTCCCGAAATAAGTTCCTTTTCCATACCAGACGGTATTGACGACAGCAATGTTGCCTTCGATCTTAATTTCAATTTGCTTCCGCAATACCGAATCGAGCTTGTAATCGGCTGAACCTGCCGTTTGCACCACATTCTTTCGTTCAAATGTTCCGCCCGACTGGGTAAAATAGGTATAGGAAGGGGAGAGGATTGAATCAACAGTGCCGCTGTTCTTGTTTTTCCAGCCTGTATCAAAACGTTCGATGGCGGCCATTACTTCTTCTTTTGTCAATGATTCGCGGGAATGACAGGAGAACATAACGGGTACCAGCAACGCCAGGCAGTATCCAATCTTTTTCATGCGCGGCAAAGTTACACCAAAGCAGATCTAATTTGAAGCCCGTTAATAAAATTAGCAATTGGGCAGATCGCTTTGGTGTTTCGTACTATTTTTTACAGATCATTAGCATGGTGAGGGGTCAGGTCTTGCCATGGAGTTTCCAGAAAGAGAAAGAGGTAAGAATAGCAAGACAACCCACTACCCACCAGAGAATGGTGAAGCCTGCATGATCGGCCAATTGGGCACCACCCATCGGCCCCAATGTTTGCGCTGCTGACCAGGCCATCGTATATAAGGCAGCGTATTGCCCCCGGTTTGAAGGTTGGGTCCGGGCGATCCAATAACTGTTCATAAACGGCATCGATAAGATCTCGCCGAATGTGACCAGTATGATCATGCTGCAGGCGATGGGAGCTGCTGCACCGGGCAGGTTCAGTAACAGGAAAGCAAGTCCTACCAGGCATACACCCAGTGTGATATAAATAATGTTTTTTCTTTTACCTTCCAGTTTATAGATCAATACCATTTCTACCAGGGCAATGATCACACCGTTGGATGCCATCAGCATCCCGATAAATGGTTTGGAGAAGTGAAGATCCTTTTCAAAATAAACGGGAAGGTTATTGAATAACTGGAAAAAGCAACAGGCAAATAACATCGTGATCAGTGCAAAAGAAAGATAGGTCTTGTCTTTATACGCCGACCGGATCAACGGGTCATTTGTTTTTATTTTGATGGCCCTCGTATGATCCACCGGTTTCAGTACCAGCCACATCAATACAGCCGCGCCGATATTGGTAAAGCCATCGACCCAGAATAATAATTCATAATTCCAATCAGCCAGGAAGCCGCCAACGCCACTTCCAACAGCCCAACCAACATTGATTGCAAGCCGGTTCAATGCATAGGAGCGTGTACGGTTCTCTTCCTTACTATACGAAGCGATCGCCGTTGAATTCGCAGGGCGGAAAGCTTCATTGACAAAACTGAGCAGGAAAGTAAACGTACAGATCAGTGGATAGCTTTTCATCTGGCCCAGTACGATGAATAATATACCGCCAACGGTCAGGGTAAATAATTGCACGGGATAGAAACCGATCTTGTCGGTGAGACGTCCGCCCAGCCAGGCACCACAGAAAGCGCCTGCACCAAACATACCAAACACGATCCCTGCATCTCCTACGGAATAACCCATTTCAGGGCTTGTCAGGTATAAGGTCATAAAGGGAACGACCATGGTGCCGCTCCGGTTGATCAACATGATCAATGATAGCAGCCAGGTTTGCCTGGACAGACCCGAATAAGCATTGCGATATGTTTTGGCTGTAGCATTCAGCATAAAAAGCAGATAAAGTTACCGAAAAGCAACCCGTTATTAAAGACTCCCGTTAGTATAAGCGGTATGATTCTTCTGTTTTTTTTCCTTATTTTCATTTTCAATTTTAACCATCATGAAAAAATACCTGGTCTTATCCGGCATTGCCATTGCAGCATTAGTGTTTGCGAACTGTAATTCAACGAAGAAAA
>JADMIO010809380.1_pt1 | contig 19505 bp, 17 predicted proteins | sample 8958161 | NCBI WGS metagenome assembly JADMIO01 (sample SAMN16585339, study PRJNA669376) | soil metagenome | isolation source: Crop rotation soil | place: USA: Cullars Rotation, Alabama | collected 2011
GTGCCAGTGTCTCCGACGGTGGTGCCTCCGCCTGTGCTCCCAAGCGAGGCACCGCCCGCGCCTCCCGCGGCGCCCGCGCCCGCGCCTCTGCCGGTGGCGAGCCCGGTCGCAGCGGGCGCCCCTCCGGCCGATCCGCCTGCGCCCGCGCGCAGCTCTTCGCCGCAGATCAACCTCGAGCTTGGCCCGCGCTTCATCGGTATCCCGAGCATCGGTCTGGATCCCTACGACACCAACAACGTGGTCGGGATGCTGGCGATCGCGGGCGGGCCGACGCTCGTCCGCTCGGGGAAGCTCTCGCTCGCGGCGCTGGCCGAGTGGGACGTCGGCTCGGCGACGGGCCAAGCGCGATCCGACGAGGCGTCGCTGACGATGCACCGCCTCGGCGTCGGCCTGGTCCCGCGCTACGAGCTTGCCCGGCGGCTCTCGATCTACGCCAAGCTCGCGCCCTTCGGGGTCAACGTCCGCGCGACGCTCAAGGACGAATCGCTGCCACGCATGTTGCGCTCGCGCTCCTGGACCTGGGGGTTCGACGCCTCGGCCGGCGCGGCCGTCATGTTCGCGAACACGGGCCCACGCGAGGCGCCGACCTCGCGGTTCATGTTCCTGACCGACATCGGCTATAGCTTCGCGGGCTCGGTCGACATGGTGTTCTCGATCGATCCGGACGACGAGGATCATCGCCATTACGGCTCGATCATGCTGCCTTCGCTCACCCCTTCAGGCATGTTTGGCCGCCTCGGGGTGGCCGTCTCGTTCTGACTTGGCGGCCGAGGAAGCAGGCGTGGAGTCCCTGATACTCGACGAGACCGTCAGCCCTTCACCGTGATCAGCGGCCAGAGCCTCGCCACCCGCCGGGCCACGCCCGCGTCCTCCACGGACTGCACCACCGGCGTGATCGGCTTGTACGCATAGGGCGCCTCCTCCTTCATGCGCCGGTGGTAGTTCTCGAGAATATCGCGCCGGAACCGCACCGAGGGCGCCGCCGGATCGATCGGCGTCACCACCCGGAGCGGCTCCATCGCCTTGCGGTACACCGCGTCGTCGACGTGCGTCGAGCGGCCGCGCGTCAGGCTCCGGCCGGCGCCATGGCAGGCGCTGGCCAGCAGCGCGTCGTTCCCTGACCCCGCCAGCACCCAGCTCGAGGCCCCCATCGACCCGGGGATGATGACCGGATGCCCGGTGTACTGAAACGGGCTCGCGAACGGATCCGGCCCGAGCGCCGGCGTCGCGCCCTTGCGATGAAGGAAGCGCAGATCGGCGCCCTCCGGCTCCCATACCAGGTTGTGAGGCGCGTCGTAGACCAGCCGCGCCCCCACGTCGCGCCCGAGCACCTCGGAGAGCGCGCGCACCACCATGAGCCCGAGACAGAGGCGGTTGCCAAAGGCGAAGTTGGCGGCGTTCCGCATCGCATCGAGGTACGCGGCCGCCTCGCGCGCGTGCGGGCCCGCGGCGGGCAGCACGTGGAACCCATGCGCCGGGTGCGGCATCCCCCGAGGGTAGAGCTCGGCGGCGCGCCCCACGAAATGGCCGCCGACCGCGTGGCCGAGCCCCACCGATCCGGAGTGGGCCATGATCGCCACCGCCTCGCGGCCAAGCCCCCAGGCGTGCGCCGTGCCTCCGTCGCAGATCTCCTCCACCGCCTGGATCTCGACGAAATGGTTGCCGCCGCCCACGGACCCGATCTGGAGATCCCGCCCGTCCTGCGCGCCCGAGCCGCGGATGTACGCGTCGAACGCGAACGTGCCCTTCGCCGGGAGCGCGCCGTTGAAGTGGACGCGCTCGAGATCCGCCTCCTGCTGCGCAGGATCGTAGTAGCGCCAGAGCCCCACGCCTGCGTTGTCCGCGGCGAAGGCCTGGAGTCCCCAGAGCCCCTCGCGGAGCAGCGCCCCGCGCTGCCGCGGCGACATCGGGATATCGCGCTGGCCCTGGAAGAAGATCGCCCGCAGGCGCTGCTCCAGCGCGTCGAGGTGCGGAGCCAGCTCGCTCCGGCTCACGTCGGTGACGAGCAACCGCATCCCGCAGCAGACGTCGTTGCCGACCGCCGCGGGCACCACGAAGCCGCGCGCGTCCGCCACCGTGCCCACAGGGATCCCGGAGCCCTTGTGGAAGTCCGGTGTGATCACGATGGCCTTCAGTGAGCCCGGCGAACCACCCCAGAACGGCGGGATCCGGCCTGCCTTCTCCCACGCATGGAGCGTGTCCAGCGTCTCCGCGAGCGACGCGAAGGCGAGGAGCTGTTCGATTCCCTCTGACTCGACCACCACGTCCGCCCGCGCGAGCATGGTGATCGGGACCCCGTAACGATTATCAATATGTGCGATCGCGCCGGACGTCCGGCGCACGATCGCATCGAGCCGCAATTGAGTGCCCATGACTGCTCTCCTCGAGACCTCGGGGCAGGGCGCGGATCCGTACGGCGCCCCGATCACCCTGGGATCGAGGCGGGCCCGCGGCCCTGTCGAATCGGCTCTCGGTCTCGAAGCAACGCGCCGCCAACGCGCGCTCCGCAGCAGCGTGGGGAAGGTAGATCGCGATGCGCATCTGTCAAGCCGGCAAAAGCCACGGCGGGGAACCCCCGGCGAGGAGGAAGATCGCCACGAAGTGGACCAGCGCAGCGGTTTTGCCTACACTTGGCTACATGAGGTTTTCATGAGTCACCGCATCCCCCGCTGGTCCCGCCGCCGGCCGCTCCGGCACGCTGTTCGTCTCGCCTGCCAGGTCGTGCGCGAGCGCGATTTCAAGCTGGTCTCGCGTCTGATCCTGGATCTCTCGGAGCGCGGCGCGCTGGTCGCTTCGCCCGCGGTCGTGTTCACCGGCGAGCCCCTCATCGTCTCGTTCCGCGCGCCGCTCTCGGACGACTGGGTGGACGTCGAGGCCACCGTGGCGCGCGTCGTCCACGGCCGCCGCGACGAGGATTTCAGCCTCGCGGTCGGGATCGAGTTTGGCAAGATCGACGCGGCGTCGTACGCCCTGCTGAAGCAGCAGCTCGCCGGGTTCCCGCTGCCGCCGCCGGGGCGCGACGTGGCGGGGAACGTCTGGGTGCCGGACAAGCGGCTGCTCAGCTGAGGAATCGACCGATTCAAACGGTCGCAGGCGCGTGACAGGGTGAGCACGCGCTCACGCAGCCGAGATCATCGTGAGCTCCGCAGCAGCCCATCGTGAAGAGGGCCGCTCACGGCAGCTGCTTCAGCCAGGCGATCGCGTCCTCGAGCTCGGGATCAACGCCGTCGCGGAGGGCATTCGCGGTCAGCGTCGTCTCGGCGTCGGGCACGATGCCCACGCCGTGGAACACGCTCTTCTGCGCGTCTGCGTGCAGCACCTCCGTGCCGGTGAAGGTGAATCGAAACCCGCTCGGGAGCTGGACTCCCGTGATATCACCGTTGGTGGCGGCGCTGCGCCGGCCCATCACCTTCACCCGCTGGGCGTCGACCAGCATGGTCGAGAGGTTCTCCGCCGCCGAGACGGTGGCGTGCCCGACCAGCAGCACGACCGGCCCGCCGTACACGGGCGGCGCGACCGGGGCCAGCATGTACGCCTGCTCCTCGATGGTCCGATCGTCCATCCCCTTCAACACCGGGGTACGGAAGATGGGTGACGAGAACGCCTTGGGGATCAGCCGCGCTGCGACCTCGTAGATGTTGATGCCGGGATACCCGCGCATGTCGAGGACGAGGCCCTTCTTCCCGGCTGCCTGGGTCAAGGCAGCCTTGAAGTCTGCCATGCTCGTGAGCACGCCGCTGTCGAGGTTGATATACTGGAGCTCCGGCGCGCCGAGATCCATCAGCGAGCCTGCGGGGCGCGCGCTCGGCGCGAAGCCGAGCGTGTCGGCGTCGGCGAAGGGCTGCGGCTGGAACTGGATGGTCTTGGTGTTGCCGTCGGGATCGCGGAGATCGAGCGCGATCGGCCCGCTCAGCGTCTGGAACCGCCGCGAGGCGATGTTGAAGCGGTAACCGTCGGACGCCGCCGAGGTGCGCGCGAGCTCGATCTTGTACCAGTCCGCCGCGGGGACGCCGCCGATCGCGGTGATGGTGTCGCCCGCGGCGATGCCCGTCGCGATCGAGCGACGCACCACGGGCTCGCCGGCGATGTCCTCGATCAGCACCGGCATCACGCCGGCGTACGAGCCGAACGGATCGAACACGAAATTGTGCCCGTCGGTGAGGGCGTTGCCGAAGCGGTAGAGCGCGTTCAACATCTCCTTTCGATCGGGGGCGGCGCTGAGCGCGGCGAGCGTCTCGCCGAGCCTGTCGTCGATGACGTCGCCGACCGTCGCAAAGTACGGGAAGAAGGTGCGCGCCGCGCCGTGCGCCGCGATCAGCGCGGCGCGCACGCTGCCGAGCGAGATGTCCTTGGGCTGGGTGTCCTGGAACGGATCGGCCTTGGCGATGTGCGGGCGGTCGGAGGGGCCCTTCGCCGCGGCTTTTGGCGCGCCGGCGGCCGCGAGCTCCGCGGCGAAGCACACGGGATCCGCCATCCGATGATCGGCCGGGATCACGTCGGGCCACGGTGAGGAGCCGCCGAGATCCTCGACGCGGCTCGCGACGCCGGTCGCGCCCACGCCTTGCCAGCGCATCTCGGCGACGGCGGCGAGCACGTCCTCGCCGATCAGCCAGGCGCGCCCGGCGAGCCGCAGCGTCGCCGCGAGCTCCGCCGCTTCGGGCGCGAGCTTCGGGCCCACGAGCAGCGCGAGCGGGAGATCGACGGCGCCCGTGGCCGGGATCGGAGCCTGGGATACCTTGATGACCTTGTTGGAGTAGACGCTCATCGACGTGAAGACCTCGTCCGAGAGGCCGTTGTGCTGCCGCACCCACTTCTGTGCGCGTGCAACAGGCTTGGCGAGCGCGGGCGCGACGGCAGCCTCGAGCGCCTGCCGCAGATCGCTCACAGCCTGCAAATCGCGCAGATCGACGAGGACGACGGAGGTCCCTTCCGGCAGCGTGACTGGGCCTGTGCCGGGGTGGATGATCGCCGCGGCGTGCTCCTTGTCCACCTCGATCGCGGCGGGCGGTAGCGTCGCGCCCGGCACCGCAGGGAGCGCGCAGGCGACGCCGGCGAGCGCCGCGGCGTAGGGGCCGAGATCAGGGCTCTGCAGCGCTTCCTTGGCTTCAAGCGCGGCGATCAGCGCCTGATCCGCGTCGGAGTACGCATTGACCGGACCGAAGAAGCGGACCGCCGCGTGCGCCGCGGAGAGATCGACGCCGACCGCGCGCACCCCCGGTGCGCCCGCGATGACACGCGCGCACGGATCCGCTGCAGGCACGGGCGGAAGCGGGGCCGCGGGATCGCAGGGCAGCGGCCCGGACGACGTGCTCGAGCCCGCGCCCGCGCTCGTGCTCGCGCCGGTGCTCGCGCTGGTGCTGCCGCCCGAGCCTGCCGGGGTTGTCTCGGTACTGGAGCAGGCGGTGAAGAGGCCGAGCGAGACCGCGAAGGCCCCGCCATGGAGAAGGGAGATCCGGTGCATCACGGCCCAGCGCTCAAGCAACTGGCATGCCTCGCGGAAAGCACTGTGATTCGCGCTGTCGAGGCCAGCCGCCGTGCGCGTATTGACGGTGTCCGGCTGTCGGGAGCGACGCCGTGATGCTGTTCAAGGAGGCTGGAGATGGCGGGAAGGTGCCTGTCGGTGGAGGCGAAGCAAGTCAGAAGCAGCGCGGCGCCGTGTACGCTCCGTCCGCGGTACCGGGAGTCAGGAACAGGTTTGCAGTGCCGGCGAGCGTGAAGCTCACCTGCTGGGAATCGATCGCGGTCACCTGGATGGTGCCGTCCCAGTACGTGCCACCGCCGGCAGAGCACTCGTTGGGCGCGCTGCCCGCATCGGTCTCGCTCATCGTCGCATGATCCTGGAGCGGGTAGGTGCCCACGGCCTGGAGGTTCGGCGGCAGCTGGATCTCGATCTGGTAGTGCCCGACTGGCCCGCAATCCCAGGACATGTTCGGGCTCGCGCAGCTCTGCGGGCCGTTGCTGAGGAAGATGACGAGCGTGTTGGGATCCGGGCCGGGGCCGCCGGAGGCCACGCTCGAGCCCGAATCGAAGACCACGGGCGGGATCTCGGAGTAGAGCATCGCGATCGCCGGCCCGTCGTTCGGCTGAGCAGTGCCGCCCACGCCGCCGGTGCCGTTGCTGCCGGACGTCGTGACGCCGCTGGTTGTGCTCCCGCTGTTGATTGCGCCGCCGCCGCTGCCGCCGCTGCCGCCGCTGCCGCCGCCGATCACCTCGGTCTGGCAACCCAGCACCGCCATCGAAAGAACCGCCGTCATGCCCAGGTAGTGTCGTGCTCGCATCATGCGGACGCCTTCAGCACGCTGCGTGCCGTCGCACAATGCTCGCAGAATCAAGCAAGATCAGGAGTGATCCCCCTGGCCTGCAAGGCAACATGCGGCGCAACTTGGCGCAACCCTTGGAGCGCTCTACTCGATCGCCAGGGATCGGGCACGGGCGTTCTCGCGGATGAACGCGATCACGGCGTCGGCGGCGCTGCCGGGGCCGAACACCTCCTTCACGCCGAGGGCCTTCATGTACGGGATATCGCGCTCGGGGATCACCCCGCCGAAGATCACGAGCACGTCGTCCTTGCCGATCTCCTGGAGCCTCTTCGTTACCTCGCGCGCCACCGGGAGGTGGCCCTCGACCGAGCTCGAGACGCCGATGACGTCGACGTCCTCCTCGATCGCCGCGTCGATGATCTCCTTCGGCTCGAGAAAATTGATGAAGACCACCTCCATGCCGGCGTCGCGGAGCTTGGTCGCGAGGTAGCGGACGCCCCGATCGTGGCACTCCATCGTGGTCTTGCCGAGCAGCACGCGAAAAATGCGTCGTTCCATGATCTGCTCCTGTTCCGCCGTCAGTAGGGAGGCGCCCATCCGACCGCCTCCTTCAACACCCCCATCAGCTCGCCGGTCGTCGCTTCGGCGTCGGACGCGTCGATCATCGCCGGCAACAGCAGCCCGTGCTCGCCTGCGGCGAAGCGCTTCGCGGCGGCGCGGAGGGTGGCCATCGCCTGCTCCCACCGGCCTTGATCGCGCCTGGCGCGGAGCTCGCGGATACGCTCCTTGGCGACGCGCTCCGACTCGGGGTTCACCTGGAAGACGTCGATGTCCTGCGCCTCCTTGGAGGTGTACTTGTTCATCCCGACCACGACGCGCTCCCTGGCGTCGACCTGATCGCGCCACCTCACCGCGCTGGCCTCGATGCGGGCACGGACGAAATCGTGGCAGAGGTGATAGCCGCCCCGCGCCTCCACCTCGTCGTAGATCCTCTCGGCCTCGGCCTCGATCTGGTTGGTCAGGCTCTCGACGAAGTACGACCCGCCGAGCGGATCGGCGACGCGCGTGATGCCGGACTCCTCCTGGATGATCTGCTGCACGCGGAGGGCCATCGTGTGCGCGTGCTCGGTCGGGATCGCGAGCGCCTCGTCGAACGAGCTGACCTCCATCGCCTGCACGCCCGAGAGCGCGGCGCCGAGGGCGTGCAGCGTCGTGCGGATCAGGTTGTTGAGCGGCTGCTGCGCGGTGAGCACCGCGCCCGAGGTGTGGGTGTGGATCCGCACGTGCATGCTCTTTGGATCGCGCGCCCCGAGCTCGTGGCATTTGCGCGCCCAGAGCCGGCGCAGCGCGCGAACCTTGCAGATCTCCTCGAAGAAGTCGTTCGCCTGCGCGATCTGGAAGCCGAAGCGCGAGAGGAACTGATCGGGGTGGAGCCCGCTCTTCACGCAGCCGCGCGCGTAGTCGATGCCCGCGGCGACCGAGAACGCCACCTCCTCGACCGCCGTGGCCCCGGCCTCCTCCATCCCGTAGCCAAAGATGTTGACGGTGTTCCACCTGGGCATCTGGCGGGCGCAGAACCCGACCAGCTCGACCGCGAGATCCATCCCGGCCTTGGGGGGAAAGCAGGTCATCCCGACGTAGGCGCTCTGGTAGTACCAGCTCATCGAGTTGCCGCCGAGCTTGGCCCACGGCACGCCGCGCCGCCGCGCATAGGCGAGGTAGTGCGCGAGCACCGGGAGCACCTCGTAGTACGAGATGTGGATGACGTTGATCTTCTCGAGATCGAGGCCGTCGAACAGCCGGGCGTTGTCCTCGCACGAGTACACCGCCATCCCGCACTGGCCGACGCGGCCCTCCGCGGCCGGGTGGTCGGGATCGAGGCCCTCGTGCGACACCAGGTCGTACACCAGGTTGTAGAAGGTGTTGCCGAAGTACCCGGTCATCCCCTGGGCCTTCAGGAAGTCCATCCGCTGCCGGGTGTCTTCCGGCAGGCCGTAGCCGATGACCGGCTGGTTCGCCCACACCATGAACTGGTACTGCGCGGGGTAGAGGCCCCGCGTGAACGGGAACAGGCCCGGCGCGGAGATGGTGGCATTCGAAGCGCCGGCGTCGTGCGGGAAGTAGGCCGGCTTCAGCGGCAGGCCGGAGTCGGTGAAGCGCCGGTAGGTCGCGGGGTCGACGCCGAATTTACGCGCCAGGCCGTCGAACTTCTCGCGCCACTCGCGCTCGAGCTGGCGGCTCGCCTCCAGGAACGCGGCGTCGACCTGGGCAGGACCAGCCTTCGGGCTCGGAATTTCGCTCATGAACGTGCTCCTCCTTCGCAGAGCTCCACGATGACCGCCGTCGCGATGCCACCGCCGCCGCCGATCGTCGCGCATCCATACTGGAGGCCTTGCCGCTGCATGCCGTGGATCAGCGTGACGAGCGTGCGGCAGCCGCTGTTGCCGACCGGGTGCCCGAGCGCGATCCCGCCTCCCGACGGGTTGACGCGCTCGAGGCCGATCCCGATCTCGCGGCACGAGGCGAGCACCACCGAAGCGAACGCCTCGTTGATCTCCCACCAGCCGATGTCCTCGGCGCGGAGCGCCGCGCGGCCGAGAGCGAGCTTCGCCGCCGGCCCGGGGCTCATGCAGATGAGGCGCGGATCGACCGCGACGCGGGCCATGCTCTTGACGCGGACAAGCGGCCGGAGGCCGAGATCTGCGGCGCGCTCGCGGGTCATGAGCAAGACCGCGGACGCCCCGTCGCTGACGCTCGAGGCGTTCCCCGCGGTGACCGTGCCGCCGTCGCCGAACGCCGGAGCGAGCGCCGCGAGCTTCGCGGCCGAGGTGTCGCGCCGCACCGGCTCGTCCACCTCGAAGGAGGCTGCGCCTCGCTTGCGCGCCGGCGGCGCGAAGGGGACGATCTCGCGGGCGAACCAGCCAGCGTCGATCGCCCGCGCCGCGAGCTCGTGCGAGCGCATCGCGACCTCGTCCTGCGCGGCGCGCGAGAGCCCGTACTCCCGGGCGATGTGGTCGCCGGCCATCCCCATGTTGAAGTGGCCGAATTTATCGGTGGACGCGCTGTAGGTGGACTCCTCGAATTGATCGAGCACCGCGGAGTGGCCGCGCCGGGTGCCCCAGCGGTGGCCGGTGAGCCGGTACGGCGCGTTGCTCATGCTCTCGACGCCGGCGGCGATCATCACGTCGGCCTCGCCCGTGGCGACGTCGCGCGCCGCGGCGCAGAAGGCCTCGAGCGACGAGCAGCAGGCGGCGTTCACCGAGCAGCCGTTGACCGAGCCCGCGAGCCCCGCGGCGATCGCCGCGAAGCGGGCGATGTTGAGCGCCTCGGAGGTCTGGTACACCTGCCCCATCGCGACGCCGCCGATGCGCGCGCTGTCGATGCCGGCGCGGTCGACGATCGCCCGTACGATCGTGGTCGCGAGCTCGTGCGCCGGCACGTCGCGGAGCGCGCCGCCGAACGTGCCCTGCGCCGTCCGGCACCCGGAGACCACGACGACCTCGCGCATCTATTTTCGCTCTCCAGCGCCGAAATACTCGTAGAAGCCGCCCCGGCTCCCCGGCTTGAGCGCGGGCGCGCCCTGGTAGCCGGCCTTCCACACCCGGCGCGCGAGCGGAGGGATCGCGTAGCGCTCGCCCATGGTCTGCTGCAGGTACTCCTGCGCGTGGTACCAGGACTCGAAGCAGCCGGTCTTGTCGAGCAGCTCGAACACGCCCATCGGCCAGCCGAGCCCGATCTTCACCATCTCGTCGACCTCCTCGATGCCGCAGACACCGCTCTCCACCGCGCCCATGGCCTCGGCGATGAAGACGTTGATGAACCGTGTCATGAAGAACCCGGGGCCGTCGCGGACGACGACGGGCTTCTTGCGGATCGCCTTGAGGAACCCGACCACGGCGTCGACCACGGCGGGCGCCGTCTGATCGCCGCGGGCGACCTCGATCAGCGGCATCACGTTCGACGGGTAAAACCAGTGGGTGCCGATGAGCCGCGCGGGCTGTGCCAGCACGCCGGCGAGCTCGCCGATCATGATCGACGAGGTGTTGGTCGCGAAGATCGCCGAGGGCGGCGCGGCCGCCTCGATCGCGCGGAGCACCGCGTGCTTCATCGCCACGATCTCGGGGACGGTCTCGACCACCAGATCGGCGTCGCCCACGGCGGCGGCGAGATCGAGCGTCCCGGTCACGCGGGCGAGCTTCTTTTGCATCTCGTCCTCGCTGATGCGGCCCTTCTTGACGAGGCCCTCGAGGCCGAAGGGGCCGCTCTGGAGCATGGCGAGGCCGCGCTCGAGCGACTCCTGGCGATGGGAGACGAGGCGGACCTCGGCCTCCGGGTGCGCGAGGCAAGCGAGCACGATGCCGTGCCCCATGAGCCCGCCACCTCCGACGACGGCGATGCGCCGGAGCTCGGGGACGACTGCGTGTTCGGGTTCCGCCATGGGGTGAAATCTCCTGTTGGTTCTGAGATAGACAGCGTGCGCGGCGATGCGCTCGACGAGCTCGGCTACGCCCTTGCCCGAGGTCGCGACGGTCGGCAGCACCGGCGGCGTCCAGCCCGGTGTCCGCGCGCTCGCCTCCCTGGCGACGTCGCGCAGGGTCAGGAGCTTCGCGTCCGCGCCGGCGAGGTCGGCCTTGTTGACGCAGAGGATCGAGGCGATCTCGAGGACGCCGGCCTTCATCGACTGGATGGCGTCGCCGAGGCCGGGTGCCTCGACGACGATCGACGTGTGCGCGATCTTGCAGATATCGATCTCGGACTGGCCGATGCCGACGGTCTCGACGAGGATGGGATCGTAGCCGGCGGCGTCGAACACCTGCACGAGATCGCGCGTGGTGCGCGCGAGGCCGCCGAGGGCGCCGCGCGTCGCGGTGCTGCGGATGAAGATGCGCTCGTCGCCGCTGCTGCGGCTCATCCGGACGCGATCGCCGAGCAGGGCGCCGCCGGTGAAGGGGCTGCTCGGGTCGACCGCGAGCACCGCGACCTTGTGGCTTGCTCCGGCGAGGTGGAGCGCGAGGCCGTTGACGAGCGTTGATTTCCCGGCGCCGGGAGGACCGGTGACGCCGATCACCTGGGCCCGTCCGGCGCGCGGCCGGAGGTGGGCGAGGAGCTTCTCCGCCGGCTCGCCGCCGCGCTCGACCACGGTGAGCGCCTCGCCGACCTCGAGCTTTCGCCCGGAGAAGAAGCGCTCGAGCCATTCGGAGAACGGGGGCATGACGAGAAGCGAGTCCGCCCGCGAGCATTCCGTAGAACCTTCGCCCAGGTCAAGCTGCGCGTGCGCCGGCGCAAGCCGCGCTCTTCGCCGCGCCGCGATCTGCCGGCGAGCAGCTCGAGGATTCGATCGCCTCGACCAGCGCTGCTACCACGGTGAAGACACGCCGCGCGCTCCGTGGTAGAGCCCGGCGCGGCACGATCAACCCAGCGCTCAAACGAGGTCATCGTATGGCATTCTGGATAGGCGAAGGTGTCAGGAGCAATTTCCTCGTCACCAGGCATTTCGATCGCGAGGGAGCGGAGAAGGCGATGATCTTCGCGCAGCGAGGCTGTCGCTTGCCCAATACCGTCCAGGGCCCGGTCGAAGCAGCAGAGCGGGATGAGGCCGAACGCAAGCTAAGCCCCTTGTTTCCCGCCTAGCACTATAGGCGTAGTGCGAATCAGCAGATCAGCGTGATGGTGACGGTGAACGCGCCGCTGTTGTCGCCGAAGGTTTGCTTCTGATCGTTGAAGCCGAGAAACAGCCGGCCACTCTCGAGGACGATCTCGTCGTACGAAACGCCGACGAAGCCGGGCCCGCCGCTCGGTGTGCCCTCCGGCAGCGGCGCGCCGGTGTCGATCGCGGTCGTGCCTCCGACCTTGCCGATCAAGCTGCACACCACGGTGGTCGGTAGCACCGCGGTCGCGAACAGCTTCTTCCCCGTATAGTGACCGCCGTCCGCGTCGGTGACTTGCTGCGCGTTCTCGCCGTAGCGAACCATCCCCGTCGCGGTGATGCGGAGGCGCTGGCCCGCGATCACGTCGACGCCGGTGTCGAACCACGGTGTCGCAGACGGCACCTCCAGGCTCGCCGTTTCACCTGCGCATCTGTCGGCGGTCGGCGCGTCCAGCGTGCTCCGCGCGCCACACCCGCACACGAGCAGCGCAAGCCAGAGTACAGCGCCCCTCATACGAGGTATCCAGCAGCCGCCGCCCGCGCTTGCTTGTACCCAGCCGGGGGTGTCTGCGTAGGCGGTTTCATGGTCGAGGAGAAATCATACCATGGGCGATGGGCTCCACCAAATCAAGCCGCGCGCGCGAAGCGACGCCCGAGCGCGAGCGCGAGGCCCGCGAGGAACAGCACGATCGCCGTGCTCCTCGCTTCGCCGCGGCCTCCCAGCGAGCAGCTCGCGGATTCGCCGGGCTGGTCGGAGGGCGGTGCGCCGCCGGAGCCGCCTCCGCCGCTCGTCGTGGTCCCCGCGCCGGTGGTGGAGCCTGCGCCGGTGGTGGAGCCTGCGCCGGTGGTCGTCCCTGCGCTGGTCGTTCCCGAGGTCGTTCCCGAGGTCATCCCCGAGGAGCTGCTCCCGCTGGTGCCTCCCATCATCGAGCCGTGCTCGTAAGCGCCGATGTCGATCGCGGCTCCCGCGATCGATCGTGCGGCGGCGCTGCCGAGGGCCTCGAGCGTGCGCGGCGGCGGGTGAAAGAGCGGGAGATCAAGGGGCTTCGGGAACAGGTAGCCCGGCGCGCCCGAGCTGCTCGCGATCCCCGCGTCCGTGAGCGGGCTCTGCGCGGTCGGGAGCAAATCGAACGCGGCCAGATCGGTGAAGCCGGGGCTCGCGCCGGAGGAGGTCTCGGTCCATTGCGTCGGGACCGCGACGGAGCCGTCCGCGATCCAGTTGTGGCTCCCGGCGATCACCGCCTTTCCGGTGGTCCAGGAGGCGCCGCTGTCGTCGATGATCTTCGCGCCTCCCGGAAACCAGAACACGTTGTTGTGCATCTCGATGCTCTCGACGCTGTCGAAGGGCTGGAACACCGCCTTGTTCGAGGACAGCACGAAGGTGTTGTTGACGAACCGGTAGCGGCCGCCGGTCTGCCCGGTGCCGTCGCCGCCCACGCGCACCGCGTAGAACTGCGAGGTGTTGCGGATCACGTTGCCGACCACGTCCGAGTCCTCCCGGGCGAGGCCCTCGTCCTGGCCGTCGGGGCCGATCAGCTCGAGCTCGCGATAGAGCGCTCCTTCGATCCAGTTATAGTAAATCTCGTTGCGCTCGGCCCGGGTCTTCACGGCGTTGCCGCCGTTCTCGTCGTGCACGTAGCAGTGCTGCATCCGGAACACCGAGCCTGGAAAGGCCGTCTCGTCGGTGGCCATGTAGATCGCGTGATTCTGCGTCCCCCCACCGCACGCGTAGACCTCGACGTAGTCGAGGGTCAATGACCCTGAGTCGGAGTCCGCGCCGAGGATGCCTTGCTTGGGGCAGTCGTGGACCACGGTGTCGCGCACCGTGATGTCGTCCGCGTGGTGGAAGACGCAGCGCGCGGTGCCCCCCGTGATATCGAACCCCTCGAGCACGTAGTGGCTGCCGGCGAGCTCGACGGTGTTGTTGCCGCCCGAGAGCACAGGGCGTTTGCCGTTCACCCGGACTCCCTTGATGGTGATCGGGCTCCCGGCGGCGCCGTTCGACGTGAGCTGGACGCCCCCAGTGTACGTGGTGTCGCCCGTGACCAGGACCAGGTCGCCGGGAGCGAGCTTGCCCTCGACGCTCCCGAGGTCAGCGTAAGGCTTGCCGGGCCCCACCTCGTAGGTCGCCGCGAACAGCGACGGCGCCGCGGCCAAGACCGCGAGCGCCGCGCCCAAACCGAGGAGATGCCTGCTCCGCCCGGAGCCAAGAAGAGGGATGTTCATCCATCGAGGATCGACGACGAGGAATCCTCCGTTCAAGAGAAAACCAGCTCCTCGACGAGGATCCTTCCGCTCGCGCTGACCCTTTCCGAGAACGCGGGAATCGGGGGTGAGCCAAGACGCCTCTCAGGCGAGCTCGATCACCACGACGTCGGCGACGCTCTGGTAGCCGATCGCCTGGTAGATAGGGTTGGACGTCGGGTTGTCGAGGTCGGCGAACAGGACGCAGAGCCTCCGCCCGGCGTCGAGCATCGCCTGCCATGCGCCCGTCTGTTACGGAGGAGACAGACGCGGCCGATGCGCTACCTTGCCGGCGATGCCGCCCGGATCTCCTGCGCAAGCGCAACGCCTCGATCCCCAGCCAGGCGCCGCTGTCTATTCGAAGCGCGTGCTCGGGATCTACGATCTGCTCGTCCTCGGCCTCTCGAACCCCCTGCTCTGGCGCTGCCCGACGCCCGCGATCGTCGCCCTCTACGACCGTCATGTCTCGGATCGCCACCTCGACGTCGGCGTGGGCACCGGTTACTTCCTCGATCGCTGCCGCTTCCCCTCGCCGAGCCCGACGGTGGCGCTCCTCGATCTGAACGAGAACGCCCTGCGCTACACGGAGGATCGGATCCGCCGCTACCGTCCAGTGAGCTACGTCGCCAACGTCCTCGAGCCCGTCGATGTCGATCTCGCCCCGTTCCGCTCGATCGGCGTCAACTACGTCCTGCACTGCTTGCCCGGCGACATGCGCGCGAAGGCGCGCGTCTTCGCGCACCTCCGCCCGCTGCTCGCCGAGGGCGGGGTGCTGTTCGGGTCGACCATCCTCGGCGCCGGTGTGTCGCCGAGCGCGCCGGCGCGAGCCTTGATGGGCTTCTACAACCGGCGAGGGATCTTCGATAACCGCGAGGACACGCGCGAGGGGCTCGAAGCCGCGCTCGCGGCGAGCTTCCGCGAGCACGAGGTCACGCTGCGAGGCTGCGTCGCTCTCTTCACCGCGCGCGCTTGAAGCTCGTCCGCTAGAATGCGGAGCGACCATGCGACGCTTTGCCCTGATCGCCGCCGCCCTGCTGCTCACCTCGGGCTGCGGCGCCGCCGGCGCCGCTGGATCGAGCGGCGGCGGCGCGGGCCCGCAGGATCCTCCGGCCGACTGCCCGACCCGCTCGATGCTCGACGACTACCCCGGCGAGTACCCGAACGCGCCGCGCGATCCCAGGCCCCTCGCCGATGCGTGCATCGCCCATGCGCACGACGTGATCCTCGTCCTCGGCTGCCCGAACGATCCGGACGGCGCCCCGTCCGCTTGCCAGGAGAAGCGCGCCGACCTCGCCGTCGCGCTGAGCAAAGCCGGCTTTGGCGAACGCTTCATCACGTCGGGCGCCGCTGTCCACAACGTCTACGTCGAGGCCGACACGCTCCGCGATCTGCTGATCCAGCGCGGCGTGCCCGAGGCCAACATCTTCACCGAGCCGCTGGCGCAGCACACCGACGAGAACCTCTACTACGCCACCAAGATCATGGAAGCCCAGGCGTGGAAGAGCGCGATCGTCGTCTCCGACGATCCCGGGCACCTGGTGCAGACCGCGGTCTGCGACAGCAACTGCTGCGTCGAGCTCGGGCGCCTCACCGTGGTCGAGCTCGGGACGGCGAGCGGCGACGTCGTCGCCGGCCACTACGCGCGCTACCCGTGGGCTGCAAAGGTGAGCGCCGAGGAGTGCGCGCAGATCGAGCAGCCGTCGAAGTTCATGTGCGTGAACCTCCCGGACCGCAAGGCCTGCGCCGCGGGCTTCCGGCTCTGAGCTACTTCTTGACGAGCGTCGCGACCCAGCGGCCGTAGACGTAGATCCCGATCGCCGACATCACCCCGACGACGGCCATGATGTTCCAGACCATGCCCACGGTGTGCGTGGAATAGAGCTGGTGCGTCAGATCCCACCGGTCGATCTGGGTGAGCGCGACGAGCTTGTCGAACGCCTCGCCCTCCTTCACCTCCTTGAGCGCGTCCACCGTCATGAGCCCCTTCTGCAGGATCATCTCGCGCGAGAACGCCTCCTTGGAGGCGAAGTGATCGTAGAGCACGGGGCCGAGCTTGCCCTCCAGGGTCCAGCCGATCGCCAGCGGCACCTGGGAGAAGCCGAGGTACATCGCCTTCTTGTCGGAGGGCGCGAAGTTACCGATGTACTCGCTGAACTTCGGGCTGGAGAGCATCTCGCCGACGCTGAAGACCAGGATGGCGCCGACCGACATCCACCCGAGCGTCGAGAAGCCGGAGAGCACCAGCGCGAGGGCCGCGAGCAGCGTGCCCACCACCATGCTGGTGATCGCCTTCATCTTGCTGGAGAGCGCCGCGAACAGGAAGCACGAGGTCATGATCAGCCCCGCGTTGAGGTTCAACATGCCCTCGGGCTGGATCTCCGTGCCCTCCTTGTTCATCACCACGAAGAAGTTCACCACCTTGTTGGTGCTGCCGCCCGGGCCGAACAGCGACTGCACGATCTGGCGCGTGTCCACCCACTCCTGGATGTAGTTCGGCAGCACGTCGAAGAGCGCGTTGAACATGAACCAGAAGCCCGAGAAGATGAGGAGGTAGATCCACACCTGGGGCTTCTTGATCTCCTCGAGCTGCTCGGCGACGAGGTTCTTGCGCGCGACCTTGCCCTCCTTCTCGAGCCGCGCCCGCTCCAGCCGCTCCGCCTTGCCGGGCTCCTTGTACGTGAAGAGGAACAGGAAATTGACGCAGATGATCGCGGCGCACGCGAGGAACACGAAGCGCCACTCCATCTTGCGCATGTACCCGGCGACCAGCGGCCCGAGGAAGCCGCCGATGTTCACCGTCTGGTAGAAGATGCCCCACGCCATCGAGCTGTTCTGGCGCGTCGTCGACTTCACCAGCGTGCCCTGGATGCCCGGCTTGAAGATCGCCGTGCCGGTGGCGAGCAGGATCGCGCCGGCGAAGAAGCCCCAGTAGCTCGGGAAGAAGGCCATCGTCAGGTAGCCGGCGATCTTCACCACGGTGGAGGCGAAGATCGTCTCCTTGTAGCCGTAGCGATCCGACAGGCCGCCGGTGAGCGCCGGGACGAACGACTGGAACAGCGCCCAGATCGCCAGGATGTTGCCGAAGTCCGAGAGGGTGACGCCGAGGCCGCCCTTGGACACCGGATCCTTCGCATAGAGCGTCGCGACCGCCTTGACGCCGTAATAGGCGAGGCGCTCGATCATCTCCATCCCGCCGACGATCCAGAAGACGTAGCTCAGGCTGGCGATCGCCGCGACGAGGCCGAGCTGCTTCACGTCCTCGAAGCTCGAGGCCTCCGCCTTCGGCTTCGCGGCCGAATCCGCCGGCGCTTCGCCGGTCGCCAAGCTCGACTCTTCTTCGATGGGTTTGGTGGCGCTCACAGATCGTGAGTACCCCCGACAGGGCTCGTCCCGCAAGCTCAGACGTGCATGAGCGAGCGGACCTCGACGTCCAGGTTCTCCGCTTCCGCTAGGGCTTCCATGGCCTTGCGCAGCTTGTTCACGGTCACCCCGGGCGGAAGATCGACGCGCGCGGAGAGGCGGAAGAGCGGCGAGCCGGTCACGGGCGCCTCGTAGGCGGCGGTCTCGAGCGAGACGATGTTCACCCCGGCGCCGTGCAGCGCCCGCGAGACCGCCCGCACGATGCCCTCGTGGTCGATCGCCTCCGCGGTCACCAGGCAGGGGATGCTTGAGGCGCGCCGGTGGTCCTCCGGGCTCTTGGTGCGCCTCGGGACGATGCCGAGCCCGGTCTTGGCGCCGAGCTCGGCGAGGTCGCGCTCGATGGCGCCGACCTCGGCCTCGGTGCCCGAGACGAGCAGCAGGATCCCGAACTCGGCGCCGAGCACGGCCATCCGGCTGTCCTCGACGTTGCCGCCGCGCTCGGTCAGATAGTGGGTGACCTCAGCGACCAGGCCGGGGCGATCCGGGCCGAGCGCGGAGAGCACGAGGAAGATCTCGCTTTGGGTCGTCATGGCGCGGATCCTAGTGCGGCCCGCCGGAAATTCTGCTGAATTTTTTCAGCCGCGCGCGGCCGCCCCGCGATCACGATCAGCGCTTCGCGCGCAGCTGCTCGAACTTGTCGTTGACGAAGCGGAGCACGTCGTCACGGTGGGCCATGACGTTGATCTCGTGGCGGAAGACGGCCTCGATGATCTGCTCGGGGCTGACCACGTACGTCACCCGCCGGGCCAGCCCGAGCAGCGGCCAGAGCACGCCGAACTCGCGCGAGATGGTGCCGGTCTTATCGCCGATCATCGGGAACGGGGCGCCCAGCTTGCCGGCGAAGTTGCACTGGGTCGCGAGATCGTCGGTGCTGACGCCGACCAGGCTCGCCCCGGCGAGATCGAGCTCCACGTAGTTGTCGCGGAAGGCCTTGGTCTCGACCGTGCAACCGGGGGTGAACGCCTTCGGGAAGAAGTAGACGATGGTGCACAGTCCCTTCTGCTCGGCGAGCACGAAGCGCTTCCCGGTGCTCGTCACGGTGTCGATGGCCGGGGCACGGTCGCCCACCTTCAGCATGCGCGGTCCTCCTACGAGGGGGCGAGCCTACCACCGGCGTCGTGCTATGTCGTCGGCCTTGCCCACGGGAGCCCGCCACGAGATCCGCGAGACGCTCCGCCTCGCGCTGCCGATCGCCTTCGCCCAGGTCGCCATCATGACCATGGGCCTGGTCGACGTGGCGCTGGTGGGCCGCGTCTCCGACCACGATCTCGCCGCTGTTTCCATGGGCAACTCGCTGGTCTTCTGCATGGTGACGCCGGCGATGGGGGTGACCATGGCGGTGGAGCCGCTGGCCTCGCAGGCGATCGGCGCGGGCGAGCCGCGGCGGGCGTGGGTAAGCCTCCGCGCCGGGCTGCTCGCCTGCCTGTTGCTCTCGCTGCCGACGATGCTGCTCGCCGCGGCGAGCACGCTCTTGCTCGAGCCGCTCGGCGTCGACCCGGCGGTCATCCCGGCGACGCGCCGCTTCGTCTTCGCGCGCCTGCTCGGGATGCCGATGTGGCTGATCTACATGTCGGCGAAGGCGTACCTCGAGGCGCGCGGGCAGACCAAGCCGCTGTTCCAGGGTGGCTGGTTGATGAACATCGTCAACCTGGTGGTCGTGTGGGTCCTGGTGTTCGGCGATCCTGGGCTGGTGCGGCTCGGGTTGCCGGCGCTGGGGGTGCCTGTGCTCGGGAGCCTGGGCGCGGGGCTCGGGACCACGATCTGCAACGTGGGCCTGGCCGGGTACGCGCTCGGCGCGGCCTGGAACGAGAGGCCTGCGGGGGCGCGCCTGTTCGGCGGGTTCGGCGAGGAGGCGGACGAGGTCCGTGCGCAGACGCGGAAGGTGCTCCGCGTCGGGCTCCCGATCGGCTTGCAGCTCCTGACCGAGGGGAAAG
>JADMIO010945821.1_pt1 | contig 19504 bp, 13 predicted proteins | sample 8958161 | NCBI WGS metagenome assembly JADMIO01 (sample SAMN16585339, study PRJNA669376) | soil metagenome | isolation source: Crop rotation soil | place: USA: Cullars Rotation, Alabama | collected 2011
TCTCGCGGCTGGCACGGATCGCGACCATGAGGACCTGGCCATGATTGCCGCCGCCGTCCATCAGTTCACCAAGGCAGCCGCTCCGACCGATGCGGCCGTCGTGGAGCAGAGCCGATGGAAGGACGCCGCCCGGTCCGAGGCCTTGCGCTGATGAAATTCGAGGTCGAGGTCGGCGAGACGCTCCGAACCATCAGCATCAGGCGAGCCGGCACAGCGTTCCGCGTCGAAGTCGATGGCCGCATTTTTCTCGTCGATGCCCGCCATGTTGGAGAGCGATCGCTGTCATTGTTGGTAGGGAGCGACAACGGGCATGTGCCGGCGAGAAGCGTTGACGTCGGATTGGCGGCGCGCGATCAGGCCGGAAGCTTCGACGTCCATCTTGGCGGCCAGGTCGTTCCTCTGACGATCCGGCCGGCGGGCGCGTTCAGCCGTCACAACCGTCAGGCAGGCGCAGGTCAGGGCCAGGGGGCGCAGCGTGTGGTGGCGCCGATGCCTGGAAAGATCGTTCGCGTGCTGGTCAAGCCCGGCGACGTGGTGACCGCGCGTCAGGGCCTGGTTGTGGTCGAGGCGATGAAGATGGAGAACGAGCTGCGGGCCTCCCGTCCCGGACGCGTGCTCGAGGTCAGCGTCTCCGAGGGACAGTCGGTCGATGCCGGGGCGATGCTGCTGGTCGTGGAATAAGGTTCGATGACAATTCTCAACGGCGCCGGAGATCAGCTCGACTCCGCGGCGCCGGATACACCGGCGGACAACTCATTTGCGGCACGCGCCCGGCGAGTCTTCTCGGCCGTCTACCGGTACGCGCGTCGCTTCGCCGTCAGCATCGGCGTCATCATCGCCGTCATTGTCGTTTCGACGATCACCATCGACTTGGGGCCCGCCCTCAAAGCGCAGGCCGAGCGGCGCGGCGGCGAGTGGGTCGAGCGCAAGATGACCATCGGACGGCTCGGTGTCCATCTCGGACGAGGCCGTTTCGTCCTCGAGGACGTGCGCGTTGATGGGGTGACGCCGAACGATCGTCCCTGGCTCCTGGCCAAACGCGTCGAAGTGTCGCTGACCTGGGGCGCGCTCCTGCACCGCGAAGTGCTGTTCGACACCATCGAAATGTCCGACTGGCGGATGGTGATCGAGACCTTCCCGAACGGCAAACACACGTGGCCTCGAGTCAACGGGCCGCCTCGTCCTCCGAACACCAACCCGAATCGAGTGGTGACGACTTCGCAGTTCGTCCAGCTGCGGCGCGGGGAAGTGGTCTTCGAGGATCACGGGGTGCCGTGGAGCGCCGTCGCCCGCAACCTCGACGTGACGGTCTCCAAACTGGGTGAGTACCGCGGCCAGCTCCGTTTCACCGGCGGCACCATCCAGATCCAGAACTACGAGCCAATGGCGGCCGATATCTCGGGGGGCTTCAAGATCGTCGGCCCGCGAATTCTCTTCGACAAGCTCGATATCAAGACAGATGGCGCACAGTCGAGTGCGGTCGGCTCCATCGATATCTCGCGCTGGCCGGAGCAGACCTACAACGTCAAGTCGAAGATTCAATTTGCGCGGATGCGCGAGATTTTCTTCGCGCGCGACAACTTCAGCCTGTCCGGTGAAGGCGATTTTGCCGGCACGTTCCACCTGTTCAAAGGCGGGCGTGAGCTGAAGGGGAACTTCACCAGCGCCGAGGGTGGCGTCAACGCCTATCGATTCCCGAAGCTCGAAGGCTCGCTCGTCTGGTTGCCCGATCGATTCGAGGTGACGCGGGCAACCGCCGGCTTCTCCGGCGGCAAGATGGCCTTCCGCTACGAGATGTCGCCGCTTGGCAAGCCGACGCCGGCGCATGCGCAGTTCGAGGTCGACTACACGGACGTCGATTTGACCGACCTGACACAGTTCTACGAGACGCGCGGCATCCGTCTGTCAGGCAAGGCATCGGGCCGCAACGAGATGAACTGGCCGCTCGGACGCTTCGTCGAGCGGGCCGGGCAAGGCAGCGTCACGGCCTTTTCTCCGGGTGTCGCGCTGCAGGGGCCGCGGCTTGCGCCAGGAGCGGCCGAAGCCGCCCGCGAGCGCGCCGATATCCTCGGGCCGTTCGCCAACAACACGCCGATTGCGCCGGTGAACATCGGCGGCGAGCTGAAGTACACGTTCGATCGCGAAGCCGTGCGCTTCGAGCCCAGCACCTTTGCGACAGAAGACACCTGGGTCTCGTTTGAAGGTGCAACCGCCTGGGGCGATCGGTCGAAGATTCCGTTCCGGGTCACGAGCCGCAACTGGCAGGAAGCCGATCGCTTTCTTGCCGGCTTGATGACCGCGTTTGGCGCGACGACCAACGCGATTCCAATGGACGGCGTCGGCCAGTTTCAAGGTGTGTTGCTCGGCGCCTTTCGCCGTCCGCGTATCGAGGGCAAGATCACGGGCTCGGCCATGCGCGCGTGGGACGTCACCTGGGGAGAGGTCGAAGGTGACTTCGTCGTCGAGAACGCCTACGCCAACGTCAGCCGCGCGACGATTCAATCAGGCCTCTCGCGCATCGACGTGAGCGGTCAGTTCTCCCTGGGTTTCCCTCGCGCAGATGGGGGCGAAGAGATCGACGCGCGTATTCGCATCGAGGATCGGGCGGTTCCCGATTTCCTCGACGCGTTCAACCTCGAAGACTACGAGGTGGATGGCGTCTTGTCCGGAGACTTCCACCTCTACGGGCAGTACACCCAGCCCTTCGGCTTCGGGCGGATGACGATCAATCGCGGGACGGCGTACGGCGAGCCGTTCTCGAGCGCGGATGGGTCGCTGCGATTCGAGGGCACCGGGGTTCGCATCGATGCGATCGATCTGCGCAAGGGTGGCGGAGCCGTCACCGGCGCCTCGTACGTCGGCTGGAACGGCACGTACGCCTTCGATGTAAACGGCCGGCACGTCGCGGTGGACACGCTGGCACTGACGACGTTCCCCGGTTATCCGCCGTTGACCGGCCAGCTCGACTTCAGTGCGTTTGGCAGCGGCAATTTCGAGTCGCCACGCTATGACGTCAAGGCCGGAATCAGCGACCTCTTTGTGGGGGCGGAAGGCGTCGGACAAGTCAGCGGCCGGCTATCCGTGCGCGACACTCTGGTCACCTACGAGTTCGAGGCCGCGTCGACACGGCTCGCCGTATCCGGAACCGGCCGGGTCGAGCTGAACGACGAGATGGATGCCGAGTTGTCGTTCCAGGTGACCGACACCTCGCTCGATCCGTACTTCCGCGCCGTCCAGCCGAGCTTCTCGCCGTTCACATCAGCCATCGGCAGCGGGACCATCCGCGTCGTCGGGGAGCTCTACAACCCTGACGCGTTGCGCGTCGATACCACCGTCGATCGACTCGAGATGAAGTTTCTCGACTATCGCTTGCACAACGATCGCCCGATTCACGTCAGCGTCGATCGACAGATGCTGCAAGTCGATTCGCTGAAGCTCGTCGGTGACGGGACCGAGATCGAGCTCACCGGTTCGATCGATCTCCCACGCCAGACGCTGGCCCTGCAGGCCAACGGCGCGGCGAACCTCGCCGTGCTCCAGGGCTTCGTTCCCAACCTGCGCAGCTCCGGCCGGGCGGAAGTGTCGGCGAGGATCAGCGGCACCGAGGCCGAGCCGGTAATTTCCGGCAACGCGCTGCTCACGGATGGCCGGCTGAGGCAGTTTGATTTTCCCCACGCGCTGGAAAATCTGAACGGCATCGTCACTTTCAACGAAACCGGCGTGCGTCTCGATGGTGTGACCGGGCGTCTTGGTGGCGGATTGGTTCGATTCGGCGGGCGTGTCGGAATCTTCGGCTATCAGCTGAGCGAGTTCGATGTGACGGCCGTCGGCGAAGACCTGCGGCTGCGCTTTCCCGAGGGCATGCGATCGACGGTTGACGCCAACCTGGCGGTGCAAGGGCGAGTGGAATCGCTGACCGTGACCGGCACCGTCCTGGTCAAGAGTGCGAACTGGTCGCGAGGCTTCGACACATCGTCCGGGCTGTTCAGCGGGTTGACGACCAGCGGCGGTGCGCCGCTGCCGGTGATTCCGGGCCAGGTCACCGATCCGGGTTCGGCCTTGCGCTTCGACGTCCGTATTTTGGCGCCGTCAACGGTGCGCATCGACAACGATCAAGCGCGGATTGTGGCGAGCAGCGATCTGACGCTCCGTGGGACCTTCGAGCGGCCGCTGCTCTTTGGTCACGCCGACATCGATCGCGGAGAAGTGGAGTTCGAGGGCCGGCGCTACCTGGTGACGCGCGGTACTCTCGATTTCGCCAACCCCAATCGCATTCAGCCGTTCTTCGATATCGAAGCCGAGACGCGCGTCCGTGTCCCCGGCCAGACTTATCGCATCACGTTGCGGATGGCGGGAACGACCGAGCGATTGCAGCCCGAGTTCTCCTCCGACCCGCCGCTGGCATCGCTCGATATCCTGACGCTGCTCTTCAGCGACCGGGCTCCCAGCGGCGACGTCGAGCTCGCTGGATTACAGCGTCCGAACGAACGGGAGCAGCGCCTGGTGGAGGCGAGAGCGGCGCGAGCGCTGACCGGGGCCTTGTCGGCGGAAGTGGGGAAGGTCGTTGAACAGACCTTTGGCGTCGACACTTTCCAGATCACGCCGCTGCTCTCGGATCCATATCAACAGTCGGCGCGGCTGAACGTGAACCCGACGGCGCGGGTGACCATCGGCAAGCGCATCTCCAATCGTATTTTCCTGACTTACGCACGCACGCTTTCTTCGCAGACGCGCGACGAGATCATCCTGCTCGAGTTCGACGAGAGCGACACGTTGTCGTGGGTGCTCTCGCAGAACGAGGATCGCACCTACGCTCTCGAGGTTCGTAAGAGGCACACCTTCTGATGCGGTGGCGCATTTCGTTCGCTGCTATCGCCCTCGGCCTGCTGTCGGTCAGGGCAGCGCAGGCCAATCCCGAACAGTACATCGGCCGCATCATTGTCGACGTCCGCATTGACGTCTCCCAACAGCCGACGATCGATCCATCCGTCGTTCAGATTGTCGAGACCCACGTCGGCGAGCCGTTCTCGATGCTCGCCGTCCGCTCCACCATCGATCACCTTGTCGGTCTTGGCCGATTCGAGGACGTGCGGCTGGAAGCGCTGCCGTCAACCCAGGGTGTGGCGCTGCATTGGTCGTTGACGCCGATTCGTCGCATCGTGCTCGTCACGGTGAGCGGCGCCGCAGGCCTCTCGGAGTCGTCTGTGCGCACCGAACTGACCGAGCGGTTTGGGACCTCGCCGTCGGCGACCGGCTTGAACGACATGGTGAACGCAGTGCGCGCGTTCTATGCCGAGCGCGGTTATCGAAACCCCACCGTCAACCCGAGGTTGGAGGAGCGCGGCTCGGCCGAGCGGCTGGAGCTGGTGCTGGAAGTCACGGCAGGACTTCGCACGACGATCGGTCCGACCAAGGTGCAGGGGGGCAACGTCGGTGAGACAACCGCCACCGTCCTGCGCCGCCTCGAACTGACACCTGGACGTCCGTTTGATGGCCCGGCGCTGGCCGCTAAGGTCGCCTCCTACGAAGACGATTTGCGGCGCCAGGGCTATTACGAAGCGCGCGTCCAGGAAACGCACGATTTCTCGGCGGATGGGCGACTGGTGAACGTCACGGTGGAGATCGAGCGTGGTCCCCGCGTGCGCATCGTCATCGCCGGCGATCCGCTGCCCGAGACAGAGCGCGAGGCCCTGGCGTCGATTCGGCAGGAGCGCCAGGTCGATCAGGATCTGCTCGAAGACGTCGGCCGTGGCATCGAGGCGTCGCTGCGGCGCCAAGGCTATCGCTCGGCAGCCGCCACGTTCGCGCGCGAGCAGCAGGGCGATGAGGTCGTCCTCACCTTCACGGTGGCGCGCGGTCCCCTGCATCGGATCGCCAGCGTCGATGTCGCCGGTTTGACGGCATTGGCCCGCGCCGACGTCGCGCCGGTCCTGTTGCTCAAACCGGGTGAGCCCTTTGTCGACGCGCGAGTCGCGGCGATTGCGACGGCGTTGACGGAGCTCTATCGCGTGCGTGGCTTTGCCCAGGTCGCGGTAAAACCCAATCTCCAAGTGCTTCCGGAGGAGACGGCCGTAACGTCTGCCTTTCGGCCGGTTGCGGTTCGATTCGATGTTGCCGAAGGCCCACGCACCACGATCAGCGGTGTGCGCTTTGAGGGCGCCTCAGCGCTCGGTGACGAGCACATTCGCAGCCTCCTGGGGCTGAACACCTCTCGTCCGTTCTATCGCCAGCAGCTGAATGCCGATCGTGATGCGCTCGAAGCGGCCTATCGCGCGCAAGGTTTTCAGACCGTGTCCGTGACGCCGCAGCTGGTCTTCGCAGAAGGCGGCAGCCAGGTCGCCATCACCTGGCAGGTTCGCGAGGGCCCGCAGATTCACGTCGACGAGATTCTAATCACCGGCAACGTTCGCACCAACACCGCTCTCATCCGCCGCGAGATGACGTTGAAGCCCGGGAGTCCGTTGAGCGACGACGCCCTGGTTGAGAACCAGCGGCGGATCGCCGCGCTCGGGCTCTTCCGCCGGGTGCGGTTGAGAGAGCTGCCGCGCGCCGGCGAGGCGACCAGAGACATCCTTGTCGAAGTCGAAGAGGCTGCACCGACGACCGTCACCGTCGGCGGCGGTTTGGAGGTCGGCCGGCTCTATCGTCCGGGCGAAGACGGAGCAGAAGCGTCGGAGCGTCTCGAGATCGCGCCACGAGGCTTTTTCGACATCAGCCGTCGCAATTTGTGGGGGAAGAATCGATCGATCACGCTCTTCGGCCGGGTCACGATTCGGCCGCGCGACCCGGGAATCGACAACCCGGATCCCACCGACACCGGGGGATACGGCTTCAACGACTACCGCGGACTGTTCAGCTTCCGCGAGCCGCGTGCGTTCGGCACGCCGGGCGACGCGCAGTTGAATGCGTTTGTCGAACAGGGCGTACGTTCGAGCTTCAACTTCAACCGCAAAGGCGTGAGCGCCGACTACGCGCGTCATATCAATCCGACGCTCACCGCGAGCGGCCGCTACACCTTCGACTACACGAGGCTCTTCGACGAGAAAATTCTCCCCGAGGATCAGCTGCTCATCGATCGCCTGTTTCCTCAAGTCAAGCTGTCGAAACTCTTTGGCGCGCTACTGCGCGACTCGCGAGACGACGTGCTCGACCCGCAACGCGGTACCGTCGTCGGACTCGACGGATCGTTCGCCGCAGAAGCGCTTGGATCGGAGGTCGGCTTCATGAAGACCTTCGTGCAGGGATTCTGGTACCGTCGACTGCCCGGCAGGGGATTTGTCTTTGCCGGCGGCGCGCGCCTTGGATTTGCCGTCGGTTTCGCGAAGGAGGTGCCGCGGGTCGACGACGCTGGACAACCGGTGCTCGGGCCGGACGGTCAGCCGATCGTGGACGTAGTCAAGGATCTTCCAGCCAGCGAGCGTTTCTTCGCCGGCGGCGATACCACCGTTCGCGGCTTTGCTCTCGACCGTTTGGGCACGCGCGAGACGCTGGATCCGCAAGGCTTTCCTCAAGGCGGCAACGGCCTGATCGTTCTCAACGCCGAGACCCGTGCGCCCTACTGGAAGAACATGCAACTGGTGTGGTTTGTCGATGCCGGAAACGTCTTCAGGCGCGCCAGTGACATCCAGTTGGACGAGTTGCGAGTCACGAGCGGGTTTGGTGTGCGCTACCGTTCGCCCATCGGTCCGCTGCGCGTCGATTGGGGCATCAAGGTCAACACGCGACTGCTGTTGACCGGTGGTCGCGAGTCGGCCAGCGTCGTTCACGTCTCGCTGGGGCAGGCGTTCTGATGATCGGCCGTCTTCTCGCAGCGTCGGCGTTGTCGCTTGCTGGCTTGATGCTGGCGCCGCATTCGGCCCTGGCGCAGTCGCCCGAGCTCATCGAGCGAACGCTGGCGATCGTCGGCGGCAGGGTGATCACGCTTTCGGACGCGCGCGCCGCGGCAGCCTTCGGGTTGATCGACGTTGGCCAGCCGGCTGATCCCGTCGATGCGGCGACAGCGTTGTTAGTGGAACGCGAGCTCGTGCTCCGCGAGGTTCAGCGGTACGCGCCGCCCGAACCGAGCGAGATAGCGATCAACGCGCGTGTCGAAGTGGTGCGTCAGCGGTTTGCCGACGCGGCGGCGTTTACCCGTGCGCTCGACGCCTACGGCTTCAGCCTCGCGCGTCTCATGTCATGGGCGCGCGACGACCTGCGCATTCAGGCTTACCTGGCGCAGCGGTTTGCCGCGGCGGGTGCGCCGACCGAGCAAGAGGTCTCAGTGGCATATATGTCGCGCCGCGCGGAGTTCGAGCAGGCAGGCACGACGTTCGAGCAGGCGACGCCGATGCTGCGCGAGCAGCTGGCGACCTCACGTCGCAAGGAATTGATCGCCGATTGGGTCGCCGACTTGCGTCGCCGGACCGATGTGGTGCTGATTCCGAAGTAGCGCTACTTGAACAGCGTCCGGATCAGCTCGCCGGAGTTGAACAGGCTGTGGCTGACGATGCTGGCGACGGCGCTGCCGCGCTTCAACGACAACCAGCCCCACAACGCTCCGAGTAACGCCGTGATCACCGCCGCATCCCATCCTTGCAGCGTGTGACCGAGCCCGAACGCCAGGCTGGTCACGAGGAGCCCGACGCGCACTCCGCCCAGATCCTGGCCGAATCGGTGCAGCAGGAACATGCGCTGCAATTCTTCACGGAGGCCGCCGGCGACGATGACGACGAAGAGAAACGCGAACAGACCGGTCTGCGATCCGAGGAGGCCTTCGAGCGGATTCTGCTCGACGTTGTGGAGTTGTGGAATCGCCAGGCGAATGATCAGGCTGGCGGCAATGACGACGAACAGCACGAGCGGAACGGAAAACACGCCCGCAACAGCTTCGGCAAGGATTGGACGATCGCCGAAGAACACCGCGCGCGGCCGCTCTCCTCGCAGGTAGATGAGCGTTACGATCATTCCTAGTAGGAGCGCGGTGTCGAGCAGCGACAGCGCGAAGACGAACGTGGCCGAAAGCGATCCCGATTTTGTAATCGGTGAAACGCCACCGGATTGAAGGACCGCCCCCAGCAGGAGCTGACTCGGATAGCCGGAGCAGAGCACGACCTCGCCGATCGATCGCCATGGTGCCGGGGTTGAGGTGATCACCGGATCTGGCGGCGGCGCTGGAACGGCTTCGGGTGTTGTTGGATCGCTCAGCATCAGATTGCGGGTGCGTCCTGCGATGGTACACTCGGAACGTGCCCGATTCGGCCTCGCGGTCAACCGACCGTGTCCTCATCGTCGAGGACGATCCCGCCACGCGCAGCGGATTGACGGAGCTCGTGCGTTCGTGGGGGTTTACGGCCGAAGGCGCCGCCGACGGATCGGACGCGCTTGCACGGTTTACTTCGTTCCGCCCATCGATCGTCGTGTCCGATCTCATCATGCCGAAGATGAGCGGGCTCGAATTGCTGAAGGCCATCAAGGCCGACTCGGAGGACGTGAAGGTCATCTTGCTGACAGCGCAAGGGACCGTCGACACCGCAGTCGAAGCCGTGAAGGCGGGCGCCGAAGACTACCTGACCAAGCCACTCGATCCGACGCGTCTGCAGCGGTTGCTGGAGCGCGTCGCTGAAATCAACAAACAGAAGCGCGAAAACCAGGTGCTGCGCCGCCAACTGAGCGAGCGCGGCCGCTTCGGCAAGATCATCGGCCACAGCCAGGGGATGCGCGCGCTCTATCAAGTGCTCGAACAGGCGGCGCCGACGCCAGCATCAATCCTGATCCTCGGTGAATCGGGTACTGGCAAGGAACTGGTCGCTCAGACGATTCATCAGCTCAGTCCGCGAGTGAACGCTCCGTTCATCGGCATCAACTGCGCGGCGATTCCCGAGACGCTGCTCGAGAGCGAAATCTTCGGACACGAAAAGGGTGCGTACACCGGCGCCACAGATCGTCGCGCCGGCTGCTTCGAGCTTGCCGATCACGGCACCCTCTTTCTCGACGAAATCGCCGAGATGACGCCGGCCACGCAAGTGAAGCTGTTGCGGGTGCTGCAGGAGCGCCGCTTTCGGCGACTCGGCGGACGCGTGGAGCAGGACGTCGACGTGCGCGTCATCGCCGCGACCAACATCGATCCCGCGGCGGCGATTCGTGACGGCAAGTTGCGTGACGATCTGTATTACCGGCTCAACGTCTTTACTGTTTCGCTGCCGCCGCTGCGCGATCGGAAGGACGATCTCCCGCTGCTCATCCAGTCGTTCATCGACGAGTTCAACGCCCGCGATCACCGGACGGTGCGCACTGTCGCGCATGAGGCGATGCGGATGCTCCAGACCTACGACTGGCCGGGCAACGTGCGCGAACTGCGCAACGTCATCGAGCGGGCGACCATCCTGGCGCGCGGCGACGCCATCGAGGCCTCGCACCTGCCGCCGCTTGGCGCGACGCGCGCGGCTGGCGCTGCCGCACCTGTACCTGGAGGGCTGACGATTGCCCCGGGTATGACCGTGGACGAAGCCGAGCAGAAGCTCATCCTGGCCACGCTCGAAGCAGCCGGCGGCAACAAGACTCGCGCCGCCGAAACCCTCGGCATCAGCCTGAAGACCCTGCACAACAAGTTGAACCGCATGAAGGAATCGGGCGAGCCCAGCACGTAGCCGTTTTCTGATGTTCTCGATCAAACAGAAGCAGGTGCTCGGCGTCACGTCGATGGTGACGGTCCTGGTCTTGGTTCTTGGCGTGCTGCATCTGGCATCGCTGGCGAGCACGCGTCTGGAAGAGAGTCGAGGCCGGGCCGAGCTGCTCGCCAACGCCGTCTATCACCAGGCGCACGACGTCATCTCGACGCGCGAGAACGCCTATCAGGAGCTGCGCTCGAGCCGCAGTGTCCAATCGTCGCTCGAAGCGGCGATCTACTCCGCAGACGTGACCGACGCGGTGATTGTCGACACGACAGGGACGGTGGTCGCGGCCAGCGATCCGGGAATGGTCGGACAGACCGTGCCGCCGCGGCTGACGCTGACCGACGTCCTGGCCTCGAACCCGCTGACGCAGCTTCGAGTCGTCTACACGACCGGTCAAACGCTGGAGCTCGGCCAGCCGATCGAACTTGGCGACACGCCGTTCGGAGAGATTCGTATCGGACTCTCCACCATCCTGGTTCGCAGCGACTTGAACCGCTCGCTGACACCGGCCGCGATCGCCGCCGGGGCGTCAGTACTGATAGCGGCGTTCATTGCGATGATGCTGGCGCAGATTGGTCTTCGCCCGATTCACGTGTTCGAAAGCGGCGTGTCCCGCCTGAATCGCGGAGACTTTGGCGCGACCTTCGACCTGCGCGACGATGAATTTCGCGTGCTCGGAGATGTCTTCGATCAGCTGAGTGCGCAGCTCCGCGCGGTGGCGCCACCGGACAAACGCGAGCAGGTGGATCAGTTCTCGCGTCGCTTTCGATCGATTCACAAGCTGACGACGGGGATGCCGCACGAGGTGAAGAACCCGCTGAATGCCATGACGATTCATCTCGAGTTGCTGAAGCAGAAGCTGGCGAAGGGCGACCCGGCCGCGGCCGCCACGCACGCAGAAGTGATTGGACGGGAGATCAAGCGGCTCGACGAAGTCGTGCAGAATTTTCTCGCCTTCGTTCGTCCGACCGAGGTCTCGTTCATGTCAGTGCCCCTGAGCCTTCTCCTCGAGAGTGTGCTGGAGGAGGTGCGACAGGAAGCGGCGGTTTCCAAGGTGTCGCTGAGCAGCGGCTGTACGGACGCATCGCTGATGGTCGAAGGCGATTCGACCCTGCTGCGGCAAGCCTTCCTGAATCTCGCGCAGAACGCGATTCACGCCATGCCCACAGGGGGTCGATTGTCGCTCGCCTGCAAGGCGTTGTCGGATGGGCGGGTGAGCATTCGCGTCGAAGACACCGGCAAGGGCATCCCGCCTGAAGATCTCGAGCGAATCTTCGAGCTCTACTTCACGACCAAGAAGAACGGATCGGGCATTGGATTGTCCTTTGTGCTGCGCACCATCGAGCTGCTGCACAACGGCACGATCAAAGTGGAATCGACGCCGGGGAAGGGGACCACGTTCATCGTGACGTTGCCGGCGAGCTCCACGACAGGGATGAATTCTGGGGCCGGAGCGGCACGATCGCTGACCGCGGAAGCAACCACGGGACTACAATTGCACTGATGCGACACGCGACCCTCGGCGTGATCGTCCTTCTTGCTCTGTCGCTGGCCGCGTGCGCGGCGAAGGCGCAAGCCGTGACGGTTGAGCCCGAAATGCCGGCGCTCGATCCGCCACCGCCGCCGCCTCGCATCGTCGCCGTTCACGAGGAAGAAGAGGAAGAGCCCGAGCCTGTCCCGGTGCCGCCTGCCGCGGAGAAGCCGGCGACCCCGGCTCGCCCCGCGACCCGCCCGGTTCGTCCAGAGAACCGCGTCGACCCGCCGCGCGCCGAGACCGGCAAGCCCGCCCTGCCGCCGAACCTCATCCTCACGCCAAAGCCGGGAAGCGAAGGGCAGACCGAGACAGCGATTCGCGATCTGCTCAGCCGGGTTACGCGGGACCTCTCGCGCGTCAATGTCGGCACGCTCGGCTCCGACGGCAAGGCGCAGTTCGAGACGGCGCAGCGCTTTCTCCAGCAGGCCGAAGACGCGCTCAAGGGCCACAACCTGGTCTTCGCCAGCAAGCTTGCCGACAAGGCCGCCACGCTCGCCTCGGTGTTCGTTCGCTAGCTAACGATTTTTCTTGACCGGTTGGTGTGCGGGTTCTGGATAGAACTCCGTCTGATCGCTGCGCCTGGCCTGCAGCTCCGATCGCACCGTCTGAAGTTCCTTGTCGATCCTGTCCAGCCGATTGAGCAGTTCGTCGAGCTTGTCGCGCTCGATTGGGATTCCGCCTTGCTGGATGTCATCGAGGAACGCCTGGATGGGGGCGCGGAGCCGTGACGTCGCATCGAGCATGCGGCGGTAGGACTGCTTCGCGACAGCGGCAATGGGGGCGCTCACTACTTCTGTCTTGACAGGATGCTCACGCTACACGTGATTAGGGCTTCTCGCAATACGGTCGTTGACGTAGATCGACGAGCGCATGTCGCCTCAATAATTCGCGTCCAACCTCGCCATCTGTCTGCTCGCGGCTATTTGGACTAGGCTGTGCCTCGGCTCTCAGGATGTCCCTCGACCTCTACTTCCAACTATTCTGGCTTCCAGCAATCGCGTCCATCTGCCTTCTCGCCCTTCTGTTGGTTCAAGCTGATCTGCCCGGTAGGACCGCTCTGATACTCGCTGGCTGGTTTCTGTTGGCAGTCACCGCCCAATATCTGGCGACGTTGGCAACCAGCGTGTGGATCGCCGGCCTCGCATTGCAAACCGCTCTGGCTGTTTTCTTGGCTACGAAGCGCCTGCTCAGCCGGTAGCCACCAGGCGTCGGGAGCGGCGCGATCGAAAATCAATCGAGGTTGAAAATCGAGTGACGTTAGACGGTGGGTTCGTGCACGCTGTGTTGACGAAATCTATGCCTTTGGCAGCGATGGCAAACGCAAAAAGTACAAGCAAGTCCTTGACTGTCTTCTGTGTGCGTCCTATAAGGCTCATCGTTGATGTCGAGTGAACAGTGCGCGTCGTGGGGGAAGCCGTACTCAGTCGTAGAGCACGCTTCGTTTGGTGGCGCATCCGCCAGGCATCGGTAGCTCGTGCGATGACTGGAATCGGCGTTCGGCTCGGCTTGATCGCTGCGATTGTCGCCACCATCGGCTGCGACCGCGTAACCAAGCACGTCGCGGCAACGGCGCTTTCTGAAGCGCCGCGCCAATCATTTCTGGCCGACACCTTTCGACTTGAGTACGCGGAGAACACGGGAGGTTTCTTGAGTCTCGGAGCGGGCTGGCCGCCCGGCGTCCGAGCCGCCGTCTTCGGGATTGGGAACGGGTTGCTTCTCGTCGCCTTGGGAGTGATTGCCGTGCGGGGGCGCTGGCCCATGCGGGCTCTGTTCGGATTGGCTCTGTTCGTCGCCGGTGGTGCCTCCAACCTCCTGGACCGGATCGCCTACGGAGCGGTGATCGATTTCATGAATATGGGGATTGGCTCCGTCCGCACAGGCATCTTCAACATCGCGGATGTCGCCATCATGCTCGGAGCCGCGCTCCTCATTCTTGAAGGCGTCCAATCGAAAGGGCATTCTCGGCCAATCAGATCGGGTTGACGAGCGGGCGTCGGGCCGAATCTTTCAAGCAAGGGGCGGCAGGTAAGCGGCTGACTAGCGCGCAGCGATTGAGCTATTCCTTTTAGCTGCTTCAGTTCGAGCCATTACAACCACAGGCCTTAGGGTCGTACTTCGATTGATTGTCGTCGGATTGTCGCCTTACTGTATTGGATGCCCCGTCTCCCCGACCCTGATCCCTGTTCGATCATCGGTCCTTGTCCCATCTGTAAAGGCGAACTGAAAGTCGTCCACGACCACGCGTGGAAGCTTCAGGTGTGCGTCTGCATCGAATGCATGACCAGCGTCTCCATCCCGTCTGAAGCGTGGGACGTGGCGCGCAGCAAGGGCGTTCTGGCGAGCTAGCTACTTCCGACGCTTTCCTGGGGCGCGTTACTCGGCGGTCAGATCTCGCAATCGACGGGGAGCTTTCAGACCCTTCACCCGGACGTACTTCGACTGTCCGCCGCGTTTATGCGGCTTGCAGTAGAGACAACCTGCCCGGCGTTGTTTGGCGCGGCGTCGTTTGTGATGCATTGGCGTCCTCCGCGAGAGAAGTCGGCCAGTATATACGCCTGTGTGTCTAAGAACGGTGCTTCGCCTCTTGTGCTTGCGAGGGCAGCGTTCCGGATCGGAATTGTTGGTTCTAGGGTTTCAGCTCAGCGAGAAGGTCGGCCGCGCGTGGCGCGTCCTCGTCGCGAACCAAGATTTCTGGAATGCCAACTCCCGGGGAACCGCTCGTGCCCCATCCGAACACGTTGGCTTGAGTCCCTCCCTTAACTGAGTGGTCAATGCCAGCGTCATCAAGCAGCGACGTGGCGACCGCCATCAAGCCAGGATCGGCAGTCTGGAATACGCCGACGAGACGAATATGCGCGTCCGGTTTCATACGGCCTCCTATCGAGTCTTCTTCGTCGCTGGCAGACTGAGCGTGACGCTGATGACGATACAGAGGCCGACGGCGCGTCGGCGAGGTCGTCCTCAGCGAGCGCAAGATACTCCAAGGCCCGCTCGGCCTGCTTCTTCGTGAACCGCGTGCCGGGCGCTTCGATCCGAACCGTGATCTCGGAATCCTGAAGGGCACTTCAAAAAAGAGCACTCCGGCGCCAGACGTTGGCGTCGAAGGGGCAACGTCAGGCGCGTATCGCGACATAGGAACGCTGCTCAAGAGGCTCGCCAGAAACAGGCGCGAGCCTCGTTTTCCCGACATCTAAAGGATCGTAGCGAGTCCGCGAAAGCGGCGTGGCGGAGGCGTCGACACGGCTTGACCCGGATCAACCGCGCCTGAAATTCGAGTGACGTTACACGGTGGGTTTGTGAACGCCATATTGACGAAACTTTTTCGTTAAGCGAAAATATTACGAAAGATACGGTTTGCGTGGAAATTCGCGATATCTTGCGTCCGACCTAAAACTCGAGCGCAACATTTAGTGGTTTCAGCGCTTGACAACAAAAATGCACGAGCGCATATTGGGCGTCGCGCGAAAATGAGTTTCAGTCGTCAGGCACCTCCCGGCGCCCCAAACGCCTGAAGCGAAATCGTAGCCGACGCAACAAGAGAGCATTCGATTTCAGCACTCAGTCGCGCATATCTAGCCAACTGAGAAACGTAGTTTGATTTTTGATTGGGCGATCACCCTATAGGGGATAGGTGTCGCCTCGAGTCGGAGGAAGCATGCAGGAAGGCGCTGCTCCAAAGTTGTCGGCCGCACCGGCCGGACAAACGGTGAGTTCATCAGCCCCGTCAGAATCGACAGCCAGGACAGCCCAAGCTTCCCCCGGTTTGGAGTTCCCGCGCTTCTTTACGCAGGCTGGGAAGGACCCATTCGATCAGGTCGAGTGGGATGTGCGCGATGCCGTCATCGGTAGCGAGAAGGGTCACGTTGTCTTCGAGCAACGGGGCGTCGAGATACCGAGGGCCTGGTCGCAGCAGGCGACCAACATCGTCGTCTCGAAGTACTTCCGCGGCCATGTCGGATCGCCCGAACGTGAGCGTTCGGTCAAGCAGCTCATCGGTCGCGTCGTCGACACGATCACCGAGTGGGCGCGCCGGCAAAAATATTTCGCCTCGGCTTCCGCGCTCTCGGCGTTCAGCGACGACCTGAAGCACTTGCTCGTGCATCAGCAGGCCGCGTTCAACAGCCCCGTCTGGTTCAACTGCGGTTTCGAAAAGGCGCCGCAGTGCTCGGCCTGCTTCATCAACTCCGTTGACGACACGATGGAGTCGATCCTGGGCCTGGCCAGAACCGAAGGCATGTTGTTCAAGTTCGGCTCGGGCACTGGCAGCAATCTGTCGGCGATTCGCTCGTCGAAGGAATTGCTGGCCGGCGGTGGCACCGCGTCCGGTCCGGTGTCTTTCATGAAAGGCTTCGACGCGTTTGCCGGCGTCATCAAGTCCGGCGGCAAGACGCGACGCGCGGCCAAGATGGTGATTCTCAACGCCGACCATCCGGACGTCGTCGAGTTCATCAATTGCAAGGTCGATGAAGAGAAGAAGGCGTGGGCGCTGATCGACGCCGGTTACGACGGCTCGTTCACCGGCACCGCATACGGATCCGTCTTCTTCCAGAACTCGAACAACTCCGTCCGCGTCACCGACGAGTTCATGCGCGCCGTCCTCGATGATGGCCTGTGGCAGACGCATGCGGTCACGACCGGCGAGGTCATGGACACGTATCGTGCTCGCGACCTGATGCGCCTGATCGCCGAGGGCACCTGGGTGTGCGGCGATCCAGGGATGCAGTTCGACACCACCGTCAACGAGTGGCACACCAGTCCGAACACGGCTCGCATCAACGCGAGCAATCCGTGCTCGGAGTACATGTTCCTGGACGATTCGGCGTGCAACCTGGCATCGCTGAATCTGATGACCTTCGTGCGCGAAGACGGAGAGTTCGACGTCGAGTCGTTCCGCGCCGCGTGCCGCACGTTGATCACCGCCCAGGAAATCCTGGTGGATAACTCGAGCTATCCGACCAAGGCGATCGAGAAGAACAGCCATGCGTACCGGCCGCTCGGTCTTGGCTACGCCAACCTCGGCGCCCTGCTCATGTCGCGCGGCCTGCCGTACGACAGCGATGCCGGACGCGACTTTGCCGGCGCCATCACCGCGGTGATGACCGGTGAGGCATACGCGCAGTCCGCACGTGTGGCGCGCGACCAGGGCGGACCGTTCGCCGGCTACGAGGCCAATCGCGAGCCGTTCCTCCGCGTGATGCGCAAGCACCGCGAAGCCATCAAAGGCATCACGGCCAAGAACGTCCCCGCCGATCTCTACAACGCGGCGAAGCAAGCCTGGGACGATGCGGTGGAGCTGGGTGAAGACTTTGGCTACCGCAACGCGCAAGCCACAGTGCTGGCGCCGACCGGAACCATCGGCTTCATGATGGATTGCGACACGACGGGCGTTGAGCCGGACATCGCGCTCGTGAAATACAAGAAGCTCGTCGGCGGCGGCATGATGAAGATCGTCAACCAGACGGTGCCGATGGCCCTCAGCAAGCTCGGCTACACGTCGGGTCAGATTGACGACATCGTCAAACACATCGACGAGCAGGAGACCATCGAGGGCGCGCCGCACCTGATGGAGCGCGACCTGCCGGTGTTCGATTGCGCGTTCAAGGCGTCCAATGGCGAGCGGTCCATCCACTACATGGGCCACATCAAGATGATGGGCGCCACGCAGCCGTTCATCTCTGGCGCCATCAGCAAGACGGTGAACGTGCCGAAGGACGCGACGGTCGAGGATATCGAGCTGGCATACGTCGAGTCGTGGCGTCTTGGAGCCAAGGCCATCTCGATTTATCGCGATGGATCGAAGCGCACGCAGCCGCTCAACACGTCACGGGAGAGCACCCACGACACCAAGGACGCGAGCACCAAGGATGCGGTGGCCGCGGCCGTGGCATCGGCGCTCGCCAATCGCGCTCCGGTGCGCCGCAAGCTGCCGGACGAGCGCCAGGCGATCACGCACAAGTTCGATATCTCGGGCCACGAGGGCTACGTCACCGTCGGCTTGTTCGAGGACGGACAGCCGGGAGAAATCTTCCTGGTGATGGCGAAGGAAGGCTCGACGATCTCGGGATTTGCCGACGCCTTTGCTCAGGCGATCAGCTACGCGCTGCAGTACGGCGTGCCGCTGCAGGCGCTGGTGGACAAGTTCAGCCACGTGCGCTTCGAGCCGTCGGGCATGACGCGAAACCCCGACGTGCGTTTCGCCAAGTCGATCGTCGATTACATCTTCCGCTGGATGGCGTCGAAGTTCCTCTCACCCGAAGCGCAGTTCCGCGCCGGTGTGAACAACCGCGATGAAGCGTCCTATCCCGACGCAGAGGTCGTCCCCGCGCCGAAAGTCGTGGCGACGACCACGGCGAAGGTGAGCACGACCGGCGCCATCGTGCCGTCGCTCACCACCATCCAGAACCAGGAAGACGCACCGCCATGCACGACCTGCGGGTCGATCATGGTGCGGAGCGGAGCCTGCTACAAGTGCAGCAACTGCGGAACGACCAGCGGCTGCGCGTAACGTTGGGTAAGTGAGGCTGACTAGCAAGGAAGGGCCGGGAGCAACTCCCGGCCTTTGCTTTTGAGCCCGCAATGAGCGTCGTGGACCAGTCCCACCTTTCGCAGATTCTCGAGCAGTACTGGGGCTACACGTCCTTTCGTCCGCTGCAGCGCGAGGCGATGGAAGCGGTGCTCGATGGCCGCGATTCGTTGCTCGTGTTGCCGACTGGCGGCGGAAAGTCGATCTGCTTTCAGGCTCCATCGCTGGCGCGCGATGGTTTGGCGGTTGTCGTGTCACCGCTGATCTCGTTGATGAGAGACCAGGTCGATACGCTCGACAGCAACGGTGTGCCGGCCGCTTGCTACAACAGCTCTCTGCCCAGCGATCAGAAGGCCATCGTCACCAGAGGGCTGCGCGAGGGCCGATACCGTCTGCTCTACGTTGCGCCTGAACGGCTCGTCGGCGACGGCAGCGACGGCTTTCTCAATCTGGTCGGCTCGCGTCCCGTCAGCTTCATTGCCATCGACGAAGCGCACTGCATCAGCCAGTGGGGGCACGACTTCAGGCCTGAGTACCGGCAACTCGCGCAACTGCGCGATCGCTGGCCCGATGTCAGCCTGCACGCTTACACCGCAACCGCGACAACCCGCGTCCGCCGCGACATCCTCACCCAGCTGCAGCTGCGCAACCCGGTCGAGCTGGTTGGATCGTTCGATCGTCCGAACCTCGTCTACCGCGTGCTGGCCAGGGCGACGATCAAGCGCCAGATCCTCGATGTCCTGGAGCGGCATCGCGGTGAGGCCGGCATCATCTACTGTCCATCACGGCGAGAGG
>JADMIO011638397.1_pt1 | contig 19503 bp, 21 predicted proteins | sample 8958161 | NCBI WGS metagenome assembly JADMIO01 (sample SAMN16585339, study PRJNA669376) | soil metagenome | isolation source: Crop rotation soil | place: USA: Cullars Rotation, Alabama | collected 2011
CGCGACAACTTGTCCACGTGGAATTCTAAGCTTAGGATCCCAATGTGCTGGAAAGACGCCGAGCTCGCGGCACACCGGCAGCACCTGCGCCGCGAACGCCTCGTTGAGCTCCATCACGTCCACGTCGTCGATCGTCATCCCAGCGTAGGCGAGTGCCTTGCGCACGGCCTCGATCGGGCCGACGCCCATGATCTCCGGTTCGACGCCGGACACCGACGACGCGATGATCCGCGCGCGCGGCGTGATCCCGAGCTCGCGCGCCCGCTTGTCGGACATGACGACGACGGCGGCCGCGCCGTCGTTGAGCGGGCACGCGTTGCCGGCCGTCACCTTCCCGCCCGGCTTGAACGCCGGCTCGAGCGCCGCGAGCTTCTCGAGCGTCGACGAGGGGCGCGGCCCGTCGTCCGCCTCGACCCCGTCGTAGGGCGTGATCTCGCGCGCGAAGAATCCCGACTGCTGCGCGGCGACCGCACGCTCTTGCGACTGCTGCGCGAAGCGATCCATGTCCTCGCGCGAGACGTCCCAGCGCTCGGCGACGTTCTCCGCCGTCAGGCCCATGGGGATGTAGACGTTCGCGATCGGCGCGTCGTCGCCGAAGAGGGCGGGGTGAAGCTCCTCCTCCGACTTCGGATAGCCGTTCACCTGCGTGATGGACTCGACACCGCCGGCGACGAACGCGTCGCCCTCGCCTGCCTTGATCGCGTGATACGCCATCCGGATCGTCTGCAGCGACGACGCGCAGAAGCGGTTCACCGTCGTCCCCGGCACCGTCTCCGGCAGCTCCGCGAGCAGCGCGACGCGCCGCCCCAGGTTCATCCCCTGCTTCTCCTGCGGGAAGCCGCAGCCGACCATCACGTCGACGATCTCCTGCGGCGGCAGCTCGGGGACCTTCGCGAGCGCGGCGCGAACTGCGAACGCGGCGAGGTCGTCGGGGCGGGCGTCGACGAGCGACCCCTTGGCGGCACGGCCGATCGGCGTGCGCGCGGTCGAGACGATCACGGCTTCGGGCATGGCGCCATATTGACTCATCGGTCAAATGCCGCTTGACTCGCCAGCGGATGGGCGTTCTGCTCGCACTCGAACGCGTCGACGCCCGGTACGGCCAGGTGCAGGCGCTGAGAGGGGTGACGCTCACCGTCGACGAGGGCGAGATCGTCGCGATCCTCGGCGCGAACGGCGCCGGCAAGACGACGACGCTGCGCGCCATCTCAGGCACCGTGCGACGGAGCGGGAGGATCGCGCTCGCCGGCCGGTCGCTCGCGCACAAGGGGCCGGAGTCGGCGGCGCGGCTCGGCGTCGCGCACGTGCCGGAGGGACGCGGCACGTTCGCCGAGCTCACCGTCTGGGAGAACCTCCGCCTGGGCGCGCACGTCCGCCGCGGCTCGCCGAAGGCGGACTTCCAGCGCGTGTCCGAGTACTTCCCCTGGCTCGAGGGCCGTCGGTCACAGCAGGCGGGGACGCTCTCGGGCGGCGAGCAGCAGATGCTCGCGCTCGCGCGCGCCTTCATGCAGCGTCCGAGGCTCCTCCTGCTCGACGAGCCCTCACTGGGGCTCGCGCCGATCGTCGTGCAGGAGATCTTCCGCATCCTCTCCGAGCTCAACAAGCGCGAAGGAGCCGCGATCCTGCTCGTCGAGCAGAACGCGCGCACGTCGCTGGCGCTCGCTGCGCGGGCGTACGTGCTCGAGGTGGGGGAGGTCGCCTTCTCCGGCACGAGCGACGAGCTGGCCGCGGAGGACTCGGTCCGCCGGAGCTACCTGGGCTATTGACGCCCGCGCGGCCGCCCACCTCGTGGATCGTCCCCGGCGGGCTGCTCGTCATCTGCGCGTTGCTCGTCGCCGGGTCGCTGAACAGCTCGCTCTTCGCGCAGCAGACGGTCTCCGGGCTCGCGAACGGCGGCATCTACGCGAGCCTCTCAGTCGCGCTCGTGCTGATCTACCGCGCGACCGAGGTGATCAACTTCGCGCAGGGCGCGATCGCGACCTTCACCACGTACATCGCGTGGCAGCTGCTGCAGTGGGGGCTCTCGTACTGGCCGGCGTTCGCCTGCACGCTCGGGATCGCGTTCGCCGGCGGCTTCGCGCTCGAGCTCGTCGCGATTCGCCCGGTGGAGCGGCGCGGTTCCGTGCTCACCGTCGTGATCGCCGCCATCGGCCTGCTCATCCTCGTCGAGGGCTCGATCGGCTGGATCTGGGGGAACGACGTCAAGTTCATGCCGACGCCGTTCCCGGCGCACATCTACAACGTCGGGGGCGTCGCGTTCTCGCGCCAGGATCTGAGCACGATCGCGATCTCGCTGATCACCGTGCTCGTGCTCTGGCTCTTCTTCCAGTTCACGAAGGTCGGCCTCGCGACGCGCGCGGCTGCAGTACGGCCGGACGCGGCGCGGCTCGTCGGCGTGCGCGTGAGCTGGATGCTCTCGCTCGGCTGGGGTCTCGCGGCCACGCTCGGCGCAGTCGCGGGGATGATGGCCGCCGCGAGCCCGAGCACGCTGCTCCAGCCGTCGATGATGGACGGCGTCCTCATCTACGCGTTCGCGGCCGCGGTCGTCGGCGGGCTCGAGAGCGCAGCCGGCGCCGTCGTTGCGGCGCTCCTGATCGGCGTGCTGCTCAACCTGATCGCCAGCTACGTGCACTTCATCGGGCCGGCGCTGCAGCTGCCCGTCGCGTTCGTGATCATGCTGGTCGTGCTCCTCGTCAAGCCGTCCGGTCTCTTCGGGCGGACACGGGTGCGTCGCGTATGAGGCCGTCGCGCGCCACGCTGCTCGGCCTTGGAGTGACCGCCGTGGTCGGCGTGGTGATCGCGCTCCTGCCGTTCATGCTCTCGAACTACCACCGGTCGACGGGCGCGACCGTCGCCGTCTACTTCATCGCGATCCTCGCGCTCGACATCGTGACGGGGTACACCGGCCAGATCTCGATCGGACACGGCGCCTTCATGGCGATCGGCGGCTACACGACCGCGATCCTCACGCACAACCACGGCTGGAACGACCTGGCGACGCTGCCGGTCGCGGCGGCAGCTGGCTTCGCCGCCGGAATCGTCGTCGGGTTGCCGGCGCTGCGGCTCCACGGCGTCTACCTGGCGCTGACGACGTTCGCGGTGGCGCTCGCCGTGCCGCAGATCGCGAAGAACTACTCGCACTTCACGGGCGGCACCGAGGGTCTGTCGCTCCCGTCGCACACCGGGCTCTGGCTGTACGAGGTGGGGTGGGCGATCGCCGGGGTGATGTTCGGCCTCGCCTGGCTCCTCCTCCGCGGGCGGACCGGGAGGGCGTTCCGGGCGGTGAGGGACAGCTCCGTCGCCGCCGCGTCCTCGGGCGTGACGCCCGCGGTCTACAAGACGGTCGCGTTCGGGATCTCGGCGGCGATGGCCGGGGTCGCCGGCTCGTTGTTCGTGATGGTCAACAGCTTCGTCAACCCCGACGTCTTCGGGCTCCAGCTCTCGCTCTACGTCCTGATCGGCGCGGTCGTCGGCGGCCTCGGGTCCCTGTGGGGCATCCTCGCAGGCGCCGCCTTCGTCCAGCTCCTCCCGATCGGGCTAACCACGAGCCACCTCACCTCGTCACAAGCGGTACCAGTGATCTTCGGTGCCGTCGTCATCGGGGTCATGGCGTTGCTCCCGCTGGGTGCCGCCGACCTTCTGCGGGCGCTATTGCATTTCGGATCCAACCGCAGTCAACATGCCGACACACCCCTAGGCACGGAGGCCAGATGACCAGAAGGATGAAGGGGGCGCTCGTCCTCGCCGCGCTCGCTCTTACAGCGGCGATCGGGTCGGCGGCGTTCGCGTCGTCTGCCGCGACGCCGGGCGTCACGAAGCGGACGATCACGATCGGGGGCACGTTTCCGCTGACGGGTCCGGCCGCGCTCTACGGCTCGATCCCGAAGGCGGAGAAGGCGTACTTCTCGTACGTCAACTCGCAGGGCGGCGTGAACGGCCGCCAGATCGTCTTCAAGTACTACGACGACGGTTACAACCCCGCCAACACCGTCCCGCTGACGAAGAAGCTCGTCGAGCAGGACAAGGTGTTCGCGATCTACAGCAGCCTCGGCACTGCGCCGAACCTGGCGACGCGCGACTACCTGAACAAGGCCGGCGTCCCGCAGGTGCTGCTCGCAACGGGCGACTCGTACTGGGGCAGTCAGTACAAGAAGTATCCGTGGACATTCGGGTTCAACCCGTCGTACCCGGGTGAGTCGCGCGTCTACGGCAAGTTCATCGCGTCCAAGGTGCCGCAGGCCAAGATCGGTGTCCTGATGCAGGACGACGCCTACGGCCAGAACTACTACGACGGCCTCGTCCAGGGCCTCGGCGATGCGAAGGCCAAGGTCGTCGACGTCGAGAAGTACGACCCGACCCAGACGGACGTCAGCGCTCAGATCGTGAAGCTGAAGGCCGCCGGCGCGAACGTTCTGGTGCTCTTCTCGCTCCCGACGCAGACGATCACCGCGCTCGTCGTGACCACGAAGATCGGGTGGAAGCCGACGACGTTCATCAACAACGTGTCGGCGTCACCGCTGTTCATGGCGCTCGCGCAGAAGAGCGGCGCCGTGATCGACGGCGACATCTCGGCGACGTACACATACGACTACATCAACAACCCGAACTCGGCGACGACGAAGCAGTTCAAGGCGCTCGTCGACAAGTACGACCCGGGCGCGAACCTGCTCGACGCGAACATCGAGTACGCGTTCGCGAACGCATGGACGATGGTGCAGGCGTTGAAGCAGGCGGGAAGGAACCTCACGCGCGCGAGCTTCATGAACGCGCTGACGCACCTGAACGCCACGAACCCGTACCTGTACACGGGCACGAAGATGGTGACGACGCCGACGGAGCGCTTCCCGATCGACGAGCAGATCCTCGCCCAGTACAAGAACGGCGCCTGGCACCCGTTCGGGCACGTCTTCACCAAGGCACGCTGAGCATCCGACGCAGGGGCGGCGGCGCACTCGGCGCCGCCGCCGCTAGCGTCAGCCCGGTGGACGAGCTCGAGCCCGGCATCCTCCGCACGACCTTCGCGATCCCGTTCGGGATCGACCACGTCCACTGCTACCTGCTTCGCTCCTCCGCGGGCGGCTGGATCCTCGTCGACACCGGTCTCGGCGCCCGCGACCCGGAGGCGCGCTGGCAGCCCGTCCTCGCCCAGCTCGACGCACCCGTCGAGGCGATCGTGATCACGCACATGCACCCGGACCACGTCGGGGGTGCACGCGACGCCGCCGAGGTCACCGGTGCGCCGGTGCTCCAGGGGCGCGCCGACCACGAGCAGTGTGCGCGGGCGTGGGGCGACCGCGACCCCCAGCGCTTCCTCGAGCACTGGACGACGCACGGCATGCCGTCGGAGACCGTCGCCGGCATCGCGGCGGAGTCGGACGCGCTCGTGCGCGCGGTGCACTGGGTCGAGGAGCCCGACCGCCTGCTCGAAGCGGGGGACGAGGTCGACGGCTGGCGCGTCGAGGTGCTACCCGGGCACGCCGACGGTCACATCGCCCTCTTCAAGGGCGGCGTCATGATCGCGGGCGACGCGATCCTCGGCGGCATCACCCCGACGATCGGCCTGTACCCGAACTCGCGGCCGGATCCGCTCGGCGACTATCTCGGCTCGCTCGAGCGCATCGCGGAGCTGGCGCCGCGCGTCGCCTACGCCGGGCACCGCGAGCCGATTCCCGATCCGGCCGCCCGGGCCCGGGAGATCGCGCAGCACCACGAGGAGCGGCTCGAGCGCACGGAGGCGGCCCTCGGCCCGGAGCCGCGCTCGGCGTACGAGGTGTCACTCGCGCTCTTCACCGACGAGCTCTCGACCACGCTCCGACGCTTCGCGACCGCCGAGGCGCTCGCCCACCTCGAGCGACTCGTCGCGGTGGGACGGGCAGGACGTGCCGGAGCCGCGTATGTCCAGGCCGCCGATACCATTTGAGGCATGAAGCCGCTCCGGATCGGCGTCCTCGCCGTGCAGGGAAACTTTCGCGAGCACGTCCAGATGCTGCTCCGCCTCGGCGCCAAGACGGTCGAGGTCCGGAAGCCCGAGCAGCTGGACGGCCTCGACGGCCTCGTCATCCCCGGCGGGGAATCCACGACGTTCACGCGGCTGATGGAGCTGTACGGACTCGACGAAGCGATCCGCAGCTTCCAGGAGCCGGTCTTCGGCACCTGCGCCGGAATGATCGTGCTCGACCGTGACCATCTCGCGCTCGTCGACGTGGCCGTCCGCCGGAACGCGTTCGGGCGGCAGGTCGCGTCGTTCGAGACGGATCTCGCGGTCGCCGGCTTCGACGAGCCGGTCCGCGCCGTGTTCATCCGCGCGCCGTGGGTGGAAGCGGTCGGGCCGAACGTCGAGGTGCTGGCGGAGGTCGACGGCCGCCCGGTGCTCGTGCGCGAGGGACGCTTCCTCGTCGCCGCGTTCCATCCGGAGCTGACCGACGACACGCGGCTGCACGAACTGTTCTTGGAATCGGTACGGGAGGCAGACGTTGTCCGGGCATAGCAAGTGGTCGTCGATCAAGCACAAGAAGGGCGCAGCCGACGCGAAGCGCGGGCAACTCTTCTCGAAGCTCTCGAAGGCGATCATCGTCGCCGCGAAGCACGGCGGGGGCGACCCGGCGAACAACCTCGCGCTCCAGAACGCAATCGAGAAGGCGAAGTCGTACTCGATGCCGCGCGACAACATCGACCGTGCGATCGCGAAGGGCTCAGGCGCCGACGCCGACGCGGACGCCTTCGAGTCGATCATGTACGAGGGCTACGGCCCGGAAGGCGTCGCGGTGATCGTCGAGGCGCTGACCGACAACCGCAACCGCACGGCGGCGGACGTCCGTCATCTGTTCGCGAAGCACGGCGGCAACCTCGGGACGGACGGCTCGGTGTCGTGGCAATTCGACCGCCGCGGCGTCGTGGTCGTGCCGACCGAGGGCGTGGACGAGGACGAGCTGTTCCTCGCCGCGGCCGACGGCGGGGCGGACGACATCGAGCAGGACGGGACCGTCTTCCAGATCACCTCCGCCCCCGAGCAGCTCGCGGCGGTGCGCACCGCGGTCGAGGAGGCGGGCTTCACCGTCGACTCGGCGGAGCTGATGCTCGTCCCGAAGACGACGGTCGCGGTCGACGACGAGGCGAAGGCGCGCCAGGTGATGCGCCTGATCGACGCGCTCGAGGACAACGAGGACGTCCAGGACGTCTACGCGAACTTCGACATCCCCGAGCAGGTGCTCGAGGCCGTCGCCGGCTGACGGCGACGGCCCCGCGCGCGAGGACTACTTGACCGTGACGGTCGCCGAGGCCTTGACGGTCTTGCCGCCTGCCTTCGCCGCGACCTTCGCCACGTAGCGGCCGGCTGCAGGCGCCTTGAGGCGCACCGTCTTGACCTTCCCCTTTGCCGTCGCGTGGGCGACGCGCTTCGTGCCCTTCCAGAGGCCGAAGTCGAGGGAGGCGCTTCTCGTCGCCGTCGCCGTCACGGAGACCGTCCGGCCCGCGACCTTGGCCTTTGCCTTCACCTTGAGCGCCGGCGGCGGAGGCGGCGCGGTCGTCGTGGTGGTCGTCGTGGCGACGGCGCCCACGGTGAACCTGCCGAGCATCGACGCGGGATGCGCGTCGCAGTCGAACGTGTACGTCCCGTCCTGCAGCGTCACCGTCCATGTCGCGGTACCGGTCGTCTCGATGGCGGTCGACTGGTCGACACCCGGTCCGAAGAGATGGAAGTTGTGGATGTCGGACTTGTCGTCGACGTTGATCGTGTACGTGCCCGGATCGAGATGCGTCACCTTCGTGCCGTTCTGGGCGAGCGTGATCACGTAGCCGGGGCCGACGGTCGCCTGGAGCGTGCCGTCGGCCGAAGCGGGCCGCGCGACGGAGACCGCCGCAACGAGCCCCGCACAGCTGAGAGCGAGGAGGACCCCGATTGTCTTCTTCATGCTGAATCCATACCTATCGCATCGTCCATCGGTTTTCGACCCGTACCCCGGAACTCGGGTCGTCCGTTGGTCAACCGATGGGGACACTCGAGCACGGGGTACGTCGGCCTGCCGCGGAGGCGCAGCAGAAGGCGGATTCGGGTACCGGTTGGTACGCCGTTCTCGCCCGCACGGGGCTCGCCGCCAAGGGCGTCTCGTTCGTGCTCGTCGGCGCGCTCGCGCTCGACCTCGCGATCGGCGGCGGCGGCAAGGCGACGAGCCGCGAGGGGGCGCTGCAGTCGCTCGCCGGCCATGCGTTCGGCACGGTCGCGCTTATCCTGCTCGCCCTCGGCTTCGCCGCCTACGCGCTGTGGCGCTTCGTCCAGGCGTACGCCGAGCGCCCCGACGCCGACGACGGCGCCGCCAAGGTCTGGGGGAAGCGCGCCGGCTACGTCGGCCGCGGCCTCATCTACGCCGGCCTCACCTACTCCGCCATCCGTATCGTCGCCGGGTCGGGCGGGCAGCAGTCCCAGGACCAGAAGGCACACCACTCGACGGCCGTCGTCCTCTCATGGCCCGCCGGCACGTGGCTCGTCGGGGCGGCCGGGGTCGTGTTGATCGGTGCGGCGCTCTGGAACCTCTACCGCGGCCTCGCCCGCAAGTTCGAGGACAAGTGGCGCCTCGACCGGCTCACACCGACGGTGCGCCGGTGGGGGAGCCGCGCAGGCCTCGCCGGCCACGTCGCGCGCTTCGTCGTCTTCGCGCTGATCGGCGTCTTCGTGATCAAGGCCGCCGTCCAGTACGACCCGTCGGACGCGATCGGGCTCGACGGGGCGCTGAGGAAGCTCGCGCACGCGCCCGAAGGGCCGTGGCTGCTCGGGCTGACTGCGGCAGGCCTGGTCGCCTACGGCGTGTATTGCCTGGTCGACGCGCGCCTGCGCGACGTGTCGACGAACGGCTGACCACCGAGAGGTGACACCGAGAGGAACGTCCGGGGACGCGCCTAACGTGTCCGCGTGAAAGTCCTCGGCATCGACCCAGGGACGGCGGCGTGCGGGTACGGAATCGTCCACGAAAGCGGCGGGCGCCTCAGGGCCACGTGCCACGGGTGGTGGCGAACGTCCGCGCGGGAGCGCCCGGAGGCGCGCCTGCTCACGATCTTCACGGGCGTCCAGGAGCTGATCGCCCAGTACGCCCCGGATGCCGTCGCCCTGGAGGAGTCGTTCGTCGGCGCAGACGCCCGCATCGCACTCTCCGTCGGGCAGGCGCGGGGAGCCGTCCTCGTCGCCGCGTCGTCCGTCGGCGTCGCGTGCGCTGAATACGCGCCGGCAGCGGTGAAGCAGGCGGTTTGCGGCTACGGCCGCGCCGACAAGCAGCAGGTCGGGAAGATGGTGAAGGCGATCCTCGGGTTGACGGAGATCCCCGAGCCGAACCACGCGGCCGACGCGCTCGCAGTCGCCATCTGCCACGCCCTGGCGCCACCCCTTGCGCTAGCGTTGGCTTCGTCATGACGACGGTGATGGTCCGTGTCCGTCGCCCGCGTGCCACCGGCGCGCCCGGGCGGTCGGCATCTTCTTCGTAGCAGCGGGCTCGCAGCAGAGCTCGTCGCCGACGCGCTCGTTCGTCCCGGCGACCTGGTCGTCGACATCGGCGCGGGCTCCGGCATGCTCACGCACGCGTTGCTCGATGCAGGCGCCCGCGTCATCGCGATCGAGCCCGACCGGCGCCTCGGCGCGCGGCTGCGTCGGACCGGCGCGTCGGTCGTCGCGGCGGACGCGCGGTCGTTCGTCTGGCCCGGCGAGCCGTTCAAGGTCCTCGCCAACCTCCCGTTCGCGCACGCGGCGGAGATCTGCCGCGCGCTTCTCTCCGACCCGCGCGTGCCGCTCGTCTCCGCCGACCTGATCGTCGAGTGGGACTTCGCGGCGAAGCGCGCACGCGTATGGCCGAGCACGGCGCAGGGCGTGGTGTGGAGCGCGTGGTACGAGCTCGCGGTGGTGCGGCGCATCGAGCCTCGTGCCTTCGTGCCGGTGCCGTCCGTCGCCGGCGGAGTGCTCCGGGCGAGGCGGCGGGACCGGCCCCTCGTGCGTCCGGCGGACGCGTCACGCTACGACCGGTTCGTGCGGGAGGGGTTTCGACGGAATCGGGCCCGGGAGCGGGATGCGCACGGCTGGGCGCTCGCGTGGAGGAGTCGTCCGGGTCCGGACGTACCGTTTCGTAGGTGATCGCACGGTTGAGAGGGCGCGTCGCAGGGCGTGCGGGGGCAGGGCTCGTGGTCGACGTGAACGGCGTCGGCTACCTCGTGCACGCGACGCCGTCCGTGCACCGCCTCGGCGACGGCGAGATCACGGTCGAGGTCCACACGATCGTGCGCGAGGATGCGTTGCAGCTGTACGGGTTCGCCACGTCCGACGAGCGCGAGCTGTTCGAGCTGCTGCTCGGCGTGAACGGCGTCGGCCCGAAGGTGGCGCTCGCGATCGTCTCCGGCTCGACGCCGGCGGAGCTGCGGCGCGCGATCGCGCGCGACGACGTCAAGCGGTTCCAGGCGATCCCGGGGATCGGCCTCAAGACGGCCCAGCGCGTCGTGCTCGAGCTGAAGGAGAAGCTGACGCTCGTCGACGCGGCCGCCGACGGCGAAGGGCTGACCGCGCGGGACGCGCTCGTCGAGCTCGGCTGGTCGCTCATCGACGCCGAGCGCGCGCTCGCCGACGTCGATCCGGCTCTGCCCGTCGAGGAACAGGTGCGGTCGGCGTTGAAGCAGGCGGCATGACGCAATTCCTGGCGCCGGTTCTCGCCGACTCCGAGGAGGAGCTCGAGCTCTCGCTGCGTCCGCGCACGCTCGACGACTTCGTCGGGCAGGAGCGCGTGAAGGAGCAGCTCGCGATCGCCCTCGAGGCGGCACGCGGCCGCGGTGAGGCGCTCGACCACGTCCTGCTCGCCGGCCCGCCGGGCCTCGGGAAGACCTCGCTCGCCCAGATCGTCCGCAACGAGCTCGGCGTGGGCATCCGCCAGGTCGCCGGTCCGGGCCTCGAGCGGAAGGACATCGCGGCGATCCTCACGTCCCTCGAGCCGCGCGACGTGCTCTTCGTCGACGAGATCCATCGCATGAGCCGCGCCGCCGAGGAGATCCTGTACCCGGCGCTCGAGGACTTCCGGCTCGACATCGTCGTCGGGCAGGGGCCCGCGGCGCGGACGCTCACGCTCGACCTGCCGCCGTTCACACTCATAGGCGCGACGACCCGCACCGGGTTGCTGACGACGCCGCTCCGCGACCGGTTCGGCCTCACCTTCCGCCTCGACCTCTACGACGCGAACGAGCTGGCGGCGATCGTCCGCCGCTCGGCGCGGATCCTCGCCGTCGAGATCGTCGAGGACGCGGCGGATCTCGTCGCCGCGCGCTCCCGCGGCACGCCGCGGATCGCGAACCGCATCCTCCGGCGCGTGCGCGACGTCGCCCAGGTGCGGCACGAGGGCGCCGTGACGACGGCGGTCGCCGAGGAGGCGCTCGCGCTGCTGGAGGTGGACGAGGCGGGGCTCGAGCGGTTCGACCGCGAGCTCCTGCGCTGCGTCGTCGACAAGTTCGGCGGAGGGCCGGTTGGGCTCTCGACGCTCGCCGTCGCCCTCGGCGAGGAAGCCGAAACGATCGAGGACGTCTACGAGCCGTTCCTGCTCCAGCTCGGCTTCCTGCAGCGTACGCCGCGTGGCCGCGTCGTCACCGACCTCGGGCGCGCGCACCTCGGCTCGCTGCCGGAGGGCGATCGGCTCTTCTAGGCGGGGAACCGCCTCCAGCTCCCCTCGGAGACGACGTCGACGTTCCCGTCGACCACCCTGATCGCGGTGTCGTCGTCGATCGCGTACGCCGGGTTCCCGAGGCCTGCGGCCCATTGCTCCGCCGCGGCCATGGTGTTCTCCGGCAGATCCGGGTGGTCGACGTGCGGGAAGATCGAGAAGTCGACGATCCCGAGGGCCCTGTCGCCGCCGTCCGGCGGGTTCCAGACCTTGAAGTCCTCGCCGATCCGGGGGGTCATCACCATGCTCCCGGCGCTCAGCCCGACCCAGACCGTGTCCAGGGCAGGCAGGAGCTCGGCGAGCCCCGACTCGCGCATGTGGTGTGCCAGGTAGAGGGAATCGCCGCCGTTCGCGAGCAGCACGTCGGCCGCCTCGACGACCGGCAGCCAGAGGTCCCGGTCGAGCGTCGGGAGCGCCGCGAGCTCGAGCACGCCGAGCGAGTGCCAGCCGAGCTCGACCATCGGGGTCGTGGCCTGCCCGGTGATGAACCGATACGACCCGTGGATGCCCCGCGGGGCGTGCCCGTACGAGGCGGTCGGGATGCAGAGGGCGTCGCACTCCGCGATCGGCTTGCCGAGCAGCCCGAGCATCGCCTCGTTGATCCTCGCGTTCTTGATGCCGGCTGAAGTGAGGAGCAGTTTCACGGCGTCCCTTCGGTCGCGGTCTGGGCGTGCTGATTCCTGTCGGTAAGACGCCGGAAAGCCGACAAGATCATCGGTGCGACGAGCAGTGCCATCACGTCGAACCAGACGTACCCGGAGGCGACGCCGCTCGGGGGGTTGCCGTCAGGGATGCCGAGCCCCGGCAGCTCGTGCGCCCACCGCCACGTGCCGATCGCCGTCCCGTACAGCTCGAGCGACGCGACGACGAGGAACACGCCGGCGTAGACGGCGCGGTTCCGGCCGCGCCAGAGGAACACGAGGAGCAGAGGGACTCCGACCGCGCCGGCGACGTCGCGTCGCGGCAGCACGGTGAGCCCCAGGAGGCCCCACCCGAATGCGACGGTCGCGGCGGTCGCGACGAGCCCCCGCGCGTGCCGCCGCAGCGACGTGGCCAGCGCCAGCCCGGTCAGGTAGACGAGGCCGTGCGCGGGCGGCACGAAGAGCGGCAGGTTGTGCAGGCGGTAGTGGTAGACGCCCCAGATCAGCGAACCCGTCACCTCGCCGACGGTCGCGAACGCGACGACGCCGAGTGTCTGCGCGCGTTGCTCGGGCGCGGCGCGCCACAGTGCGGCGCCCAGCACGACCCACGTCAGGACGCCGAGGCCGAGCTGCTCCGGATACGTGACGAAATGATCGACCGCGAGGAGCGCGGCGAGGTACGCCGCGCCGGCGGCGGTAGCTACGGCCGGAACTGCAGCTCGTGCCACGACGGCACCGGCGCGAGCTCGAGCAACGGACGGCCCCCGCCGCCGGGGTGCTGGTAGGCGAACTCCGCCTCCTGGTCCTCCCAGACCACCTCGAGCGCGCCCCGCTTCACCTGGTGGTCGAGCCACGCGCCGCGGAAGATCAGCTTCCGCAGCCAGTAGACGAGCGACTCGCCCTCGACGAGCGAGACCCGCTCCCAGTTGCGCACGAGGTATCGGCCGAGCCTCGAGGCGGGCTCGTCGATCACGCCCTGCGCCGCGAGGGTCACCAGGTCGTTCGTCTCGTCGTCGTCGAGCTCGGGCGTCTGGACGACGCCGAGCTTCACGGCGGCCGCGACGACGCGCCCCTCGAAGTCGGCCGTCCCGAACTCGAAGCGGTAGCCCAGGAACTCGACGACGTAGTCGTCGCCTGAGCTGTAGTTCGCGTCGGGTGAGGGCAGGCCGTCGGGCACCATCTCATCGTAGATGGCGTTGCTCGCCGCATCGGACCTCGAACGGTGGATCGTGCTGCTGCCCGCGGTCGTCGTCGGGGCGGGCCTTGTGGCCGGCATCCTGATCCTGCTCGGCCGCGCGTTCGCGGTGACGGTGCGCGAGTCGGGGCACCCGCGTCTGATCGTCGCCGGCATCGTGGGGCTGCTCGGCGTGATCCTGCTGCTGACGTACCTGGGCGTCGAGCTGCCTAGAGAATGACGACGGGCGTGCCGACGTGCACGTGCTCGAAGAGCCACTCCGCCTCGGGCACCTGCATGCGGATGCACCCGTGGGAGGCGCTGTAGCCGATAGACGTCGGCGCATCGGTGCCGTGGATCCCGACGCCCGGCGCGTTCAGCCCCATCCAGCGAGTACCGAGCGGGTTGCTCGGGCCCGGCGGCACCGGCTTCAGCCCCCTGGCCCACTCGTCGTAGGTCGGCGGGTACCACCACGGGTCCCGCTGCTTATCGACGATGTGCCACAGCCCCGACGGAGTGGGGTAGATCGCCTGCCCGGTCGCGACGCGGAACGTGCGCACCAGCTTCGTCCCGTCGTAGAGCCGCAGGGTGTTCGTCGCCCTCGTCACGACGACCACCGGCCCGAACGAGGCCGCGGTCCGCTTCGGTGCGACAGGGTTCGTCAGCAGGTGGAGCGGGGCGCGTGTGCCGTCGCGCAGCAGCTGCCCGATCGCCGCTGCCATCGTCTTCCTGTCGACGGCAACGCCGGGCTTCGCGGGTGAGAAGCTCGGGCCGCTCGCATCGGCGCCGACGACGGTGGCGTTCACCGGCGCGCGGTCGAACCGCTTCGCGAGACCGTCGACGATCGTGGCCACCCGCTGCTCCTCGTACGTGACGGGCACCGCGATGGTGCTCCGTGGAGTCGCCGTCAACGCGGCGCTGATCGCGGCGTCGACGTCGACGCTCGCGCCGGCTCGGCTCGGATCGATCGTCGTCAGCCCCGTCGGCGTCACCACCCGCAGCGGCCGCAGGAACGACGACTCGACGCGCTGGCGCGCAGGCTCGGCGGTCAAGCCGCCGACGTGGACACCGGCCACCTCGACCCCGCGCGCGATCGTCTCCGTCGGCGTCGACGCGGGCGCGGTCGCGCACGCGAGGCCGGCGGCAGCGAGGACGGCAGCGAAGACCCTCAGCACGGGGGCGAAATTCAAGCACGTCCAGGCGCTTTTCGCGAGATGTCGTCCGACGCCGCCCGTACCGTCATCACCCCCTATGGCGATCTGGCAGCTCGACCCGTGTGCCTACGCCGACGTCCGGGGGCTCGCAGCCGAGCTGCAGGTCTCGGAGACGACGGCATCCGTGCTCGTGCGGCGCGGCTACGGCGACGCCGCCGAGGCGAGGCGCTTCCTCGAGGGCGCACTCCCGGGCCACGACCCGTTCGCGCTCGGCGACATGCGCGCCGCCGTCGCACTGCTCAAGGACGCGGTCGACGCCGGAGCCCGGATCTGCGTCCACGGCGACTACGACGCCGACGGGATCTGCGCCACCGCCCTCGGCGTGCTGCTCCTGCGCGAGTTGGGCGCGGACGTCGCGTGGCACCTCCCCTCACGGTTCGAGGAGGGCTACGGGCTGAACGCCGGGACGCTCACGCGGCTCGCGGAGGACGGCTTCGATCTCGTCCTGACGGTCGACTGCGGGATTACGGCCGTGGCCGAGGTCGAGCTCGCCGAGTCGCTCGGGCTGGCGGTCGTCGTCACCGATCACCACCGTCCCGCCGAGTCGTTCCCCGGGTGCCCGGTGGTCGCGCCGCTGAAGGGCGACTACCCGTTCGCGGGCCTGTGCGGCACCGGCGTCGTCTGGAAGCTCGCGCAGGCGCTGCTCGGCGACGGGCATCCGTTCCTGCAGCGGCACCTCGACGTCGTCGCGCTCGCGACGGTCGCCGATGTCGTGCCGCTCGTCGACGAGAACCGCGCGCTCGCGCTGCTCGGGCTCCGGCGGCTCGCGCAGACGCAGAAGCCCGGCCTGCGCGCGCTCATGCGCGTCGCCGGGGTCGACCCGGCAGCGGTCGACGAGTCGTCGATCGGCTTCCGGCTCGCGCCGCGCATCAACGCGTCGGGAAGGCTCTGTCGGCCGGAGTCCGCGCTCGCGCTGCTCCTGACGGAGGACGACGGGGAGGCGAAGCGGCTCGCCGAGGAGCTCGAGGGGCTGAACCGCGAACGGCAGGCCGTCGAGGAGCGGATCCTGCGGGAGGCGGTCGACCAGGTCGAGTCGTGGCCCGAGTCGCGTCGTCGTCGCCGCGGCTACGTCGTCGCGGGCGAGGGATGGCACGAGGGCGTGATCGGGATCGTCGCGTCGCGGCTCGTCGAGCGGTACAACCGGCCCGTCGTCCTGGTCGCGGGCGGGGAGGACGCGTGGAAGGGCTCCGGCCGCTCCGTGCCGGCGTTCGACTTGCACGGCGGCCTCGCCGCGTGCGCGGGCCACCTCGAGCGGTTCGGCGGCCATCGCGCGGCGGCCGGGCTCACGATCCGCCCCGAGCAGGTCGAGGTGTTCGCGGCTGCGTTCGCCGCACATGCGGATGCCGCGCTCTCGGACGACGACCTGCGTCCCACGACTCGCGTGGACGCGATCGTCGAGGGGTCGAGCCTGACGCTCGAGATGTGCGCGGAGCTGTCGCGGCTCGCGCCCTTCGGGCTCGGCAATCCGGGTGTGACGCTGCTCGTCGACGGGTGCGAGGTCGTCGACCCGTCCACGGTCGGCGACGGCAAGCACCTGCGGTTCCGCGTGCGACACCGTGGACGCGATGCCGGCTCGGCGATCGCCTTCGGGCTCGGCGCGCAGCTCGACCGCTTCCGGCGCGAGCAGCGCTACGACGTCGCGTTCCGGCTGCAGGAGAACCGCTGGAACGGCGTCGTCTCACCCCAGCTCGTCGTGCGGCGCGTCTTCGACGCCGTCGACGGCTTCGAGGAGCTTCGGACCTGGCTCGCCGGTCAGTGGAAGGCGGGCGACGCCGCATGGACTCCCGAGGCGCGCGCGATCTTCACCGAGCTCGAGCTCGCCGACGGCGCCCGCCGAAGCCTGCTCGAGTCGCCGACGTTCAGAGCGATGCTCGAAGAGCGGCCCGCGCTCGCCGCGGCGGCGTAGCCCGCGTCGACGCGTCGAGCGCCTGCAGCATCCGCGCGACCTGGCGCAGCTTCTTCGTTTCGCGACGGCGTCTCAGCATGGACCTGGAAGGTTCATCGGAGGAACGTCGAATCCTCTTGAGCGGATACGTGTCCCTCGAAAGGGCAGAGCTACACTGGGTCTATGGCAGTGCTGGAGCGGCATCAGGACCTCGTCGACGAGCTGCTCGCCGAGGTCGAGGCGTACAAGCCCGACGCCGACCGGGAGCTGCTGACCCGCGCGTTCGACTTCGCAGCCCGCGCGCACGCCGACCAGGTGCGCCGGTCCGGGCAGGAGTTCATCTACCACCCCTGGGGCGTGGCGCGGATACTCGCCGGGCTCCAGCTCGACGAGCCCACGCTCGCCGCCGCGCTGCTCCACGACGTCGTCGAGGACACGGGCGTCGAGCTCGACGAGGTGCGCGCCGAGTTCGGCGACGAGATCGCACAGCTCGTCGAGGGCGTCACCAAGCTGACGCGCGTTCAGTTCCAGAGCCGCGAGCACGCCGAGGCGGAGAACTACCGCAAGCTGATCATCGCGATGGCCGAGGACCTGCGGGTCATCCTGATCAAGCTGGCCGACCGGCTCCACAACCTACGGACGATCGAGTACCTCGGCAAGCAGAAGCAGCTCCAGAAGGCGCGCGAGACACTCGAGGTCTATGCGCCGCTCGCGCACCGCCTCGGTATCCACGCCCTCAAGTGGGAGCTCGAGGATCTCGCCTTCCAGACGCTGCACCCGCGCAAGTACGAGGAGATCAAGCAGATGGTGTCCGAGCGTCGCGCCGACCGCGAAGAGCACGTCCGCGAGGCGGCGATGGTGCTGCAGAAGGAGCTCGACAAGGTCGACATCCCGGCCGAGATCTCCGGGCGCGCGAAGCACTTCTTCTCGATCTACGACAAGATGGCCAAGAGGGGCCGCGAGTTCAACGAGATCTACGACCTCACCGCGATGCGCGTGATCGTGGAGCGCGGCGGCGACGAGGGGACGCGCGACTGCTACGGCGCGCTCGGCCTCATCCACTCGCTCTGGAAGCCGATGCCGGGCCGCTTCAAGGACTACATCGCGATGGCGAAGTTCAACGGCTACCGCGCGCTCCACACGACCGTGATCGGCCCGCAGGGCAGGCCGCTCGAGATCCAGGTGCGCACGCGCGAGATGCACGAGACCGCCGAGTACGGCGTCGCAGCGCACTGGCTCTACAAGCGGGGCAAGAACCAGAAGGACGCCGAGTGGGTGGCGTGGGTGAAGCAGCTGATGGACGAAGGGACGACCGACGAGGCCGACCCGCGCGAGTTCATGAAGACGTTCCGCACGGATCTCTTCGACGAAGAGGTGCACGTGTTCACGCCGAAGGGCCAGGTGAAGACGCTGCCGGCCGGTGCGACGCCGATCGACTTCGCGTACGCGGTGCACACGGACGTCGGCCACCGCACCGTCGGCGCGAAGGTGAACGGACGCATCGTCCCGCTTCATTACTCGCTTCGGAACGGCGACTTCGTCGAGATCCTGACCGCGAAGCAGGGGCGCGGGCCGTCGCGCGACTGGCTGTCGCTCGCGAAGAGCTCACGCGCCCGGAACAAGATCCGCCAGTGGTTCTCGCGCGAGACGCGCGACGAGGCGGAGCACAAGGGACGGGAGGCGCTCGAGCAGGCGCTGAAGGCGCAGAACCTGCCGTTTGCGAAGCTGCGCGGCTCGGCCACGCTCGCGCAGGTGATCCGCGAGACGGGCTTCAAGAAGGCTGACGACTTCTACTTCGCGCTCGGGTCGGGGAAGCTCCAGCCGGGCGCGATCGTCAACAAGGTCGTCCAGCGCCTGAAGACGGAGGAGGTCGCCGCCGAGGCGCCCGTCGTCACGAAGGCGCCGAAGGCGCAGACCGTCTCGAACTCGGAGATGGGCGTCCTCGTCGCAGGCGTGTCGGGCGACGTCCTGATCCGCCTCGCGAAGTGCTGCACCCCGGTGCCCGGCGACACAATCGTCGGCTACGTCTCGCTCGGCAAGGGGATCACGATCCACCGCGACGACTGCCCGAACGTGAAGGCGCTGCGCCGCAGCCCCGAGCGGTTCACGGCCGTCGAGTGGGACGGCGCGACCGCGGCGAAGAGCTTCCGCGTGCAGCTCGCGGTGGACTCCTGGGATCGTCCGCGCCTCCTCGAGGACGTCGCCCGGACGTTCGCCGAGCACGGCGCGAACATCGTCAGCTACGGCGGCGTCGTCGAGGACCAGCTCGCCAAGAACTGGTACACCGCCGAGGTCGGCGACGTGAAGAGCCTGCGGTCGCTCCTGACCGCGCTCCGGAACATCGAAGGCGTCTTCGACGCCTACCGGGTCACGCCGAGTTGACGAGGGTGAATCCGGTCGCCGCTGCCGGCTTCTCGAGCGCGGCGGGCGAGTACGAGCGGGCGCGGCCGTCGTATCCACCCGAGGCGGTGTCGTGGCTCGCGGAGCGAACGGGGCTCGGCCCCGGCCGGACCGTCGTCGACCTGGCGGCGGGCACCGGCAAGCTGACGCGGCTGCTCGTCGGCACGGGCGCGCGCGTCGTGGCGGTGGAGCCGCTCGCCGAGATGCGCGCGCTCATTCCCGAGGGGGAGGTGCTGGACGGCACGGCAGAGGATCTCCCGCTTCCCGCCGCTGCCGCGGACGTCGTCACAGTCGCGCAGGCGCTGCACTGGTTCGACCTCGATCGAGCGCTTCCCGAGATCCACCGCGTGCTGCGGCCGGACGGCTGGCTCGTGCTCGTCTGGAACATGCGCGACCTCGACGACCCGGTGCAGGGCGCGGTGGAGGACCTGCTTGCTCCCCTCCGACAGGTAGCCGCTGCCTTTCCAGCACAGTGGGATCCGAAGCTTGGAATTCACGTGACTTGAAGTCGCGG
>JADMIO011419566.1_pt1 | contig 19500 bp, 21 predicted proteins | sample 8958161 | NCBI WGS metagenome assembly JADMIO01 (sample SAMN16585339, study PRJNA669376) | soil metagenome | isolation source: Crop rotation soil | place: USA: Cullars Rotation, Alabama | collected 2011
GGCGTCCGCCTCTGTCCTGGCATCCTCCGCGGCACGGGCATTAACGGTACCGCGTACCGCCGCCAGCAGCCGCTCGATCGGTCCCCAAGGGTCGCCTGCCTGGAGGCGCTTCAGCCAGTCGTCCGAGGGGAGGGCGCCGGCGGCGTCGCGTGCCGCCTCGATCGCCTGGGCCCCCTCGGCATCATAGCTGGCGATGTCGGCGAGGCGGGCGGCAAGGCCCCGGCGGCGGCCGCGGCTCGATCCTTCCGGGCCGATGATCCAGCGCCTGAGCTCGATCGCCTCCTGGCCCGAAAGCAGGGCGGCGAAGGTCGAATCGGCGGCATCGAAAAGATGATGGCCCTCGTCAAAGATCAGCCGCGTCGGCCGGTTGGCGGCATCACGGCCACGGGCGGCGTTGACCATCACCAGCGCATGGTTGGCGATGACCAGATCGGCGTCGGCAGAAGCCCGCGCCGCGCGTTCAATGAAGCATTTTCGATAATGCGGGCAGCCGGCATAGACGCATTCGCCGCGCCGGTCGGTCAGTGCGGTCGAGCCGTTGCGTCGAAACAGGCTGGGCAGCCAGCCCGGCAGGTCGCCGCCGACCATGTCGCCGTCCCGGCTATAGGCGGCCCAGCGCGCGACCAGCTGCGCCAATATGGCGGCGCGGCCGCCAAAGCCGCCCTGCAGCGCATCCTCCAGATTGAGCAGGCAAAGATAATTCTCCCTGCCCTTGCGGATCACTACCTTGCGGCCCTGATCCGGCCGAGCAGCAGAATCGCCGTAGATGCGGTGCGTTTCACGATCGAGCTGACGTTGCAGCGCCTTGGTATAGGTTGAGATCCAGACCGCGCCGTCCGCCTTTTCCGCCCACAGCGAAGCCGGGGCGAGATAGCCCAGGGTCTTGCCAATGCCGGTTCCCGCCTGGGCCAGCAGCATATTGGGCTGGTCGCGCATCGCCCGGGGGGCGAAGCTGGCAGCCGCAGCCTCGGCATAGCCGTGCTGGCCCGGCCGCGATTCGGCGCCTTCGCCGGTGAGGCGGTCGAGCCGGGCGGCGACGTCGCCCTCGTCGAGCGTGATCGTCCGCGGGCTCGCCCGCGCGGGCATTTCTTCCCACTCGGGCAGTTTCTGGAACAGCCAGCGCTCGCCGCGTTCGGGCCTGGCGATGCGTGGGGCGACGATCCCGGCCCACGGCCAGCGCAGGCGGTGAAGCGACTGGATGGCGGTCCAGGCACCTTCGCGCTCTGGCCAGGCCGGATCGTCAAGCGTGGCCAGCAGCGCAGTCGCGGCCTGGTGATAGAATCCGGGAATCTCGTCCTCGCGTGCCGGCACAGGCACACCAAGCGCCTGGGCAAGGCCCTTCGGGCTCGGCACCAGGAAGCGCGCGGGATGGACGAACGCCCAGAGCTCGAGCAGGTCGAGGCCCGAAAGATCGGGATAGCCGAGCCGCTGGCCCGCCAGCGGCGCGTTCATCAGGATGACTGGCGTCTCCGCCGCCCGGCCGACCGCCTCACCTTTGGCCAGGGCGTGGGTGACTCCGTCGCCATCCAGCATCCAGACGCCGCCATGGCTGGCATGAAGCGCGGGGTAGGGCAGGGGCGGCGGCATCGTCCATGCATGTAGGCAAAGGAGAACAAAAGGCAAACCGCTTAGCGTGTCAGGGTTATCCGGCGTCCTGCAACTGCTGCTTGAGGTGATCGGCGAGGCGGAGCGCCAGCGCGACGATCGTCAGCGTGACGTTGAAGGTGCCGCCGGTGGGAAAGAGCGAGCAGCCGGCGACGTAAAGATTGTCCGTGTCATGCAGGCGGCAATTTTCATCGACCACGCCCCGTGCCGGATCGCGGTGCATGCGGGTGGTGCCCATATGATGCTGGTCGCCGCGCAGATCGGCCGGCCATCCGTCGTCCCTGTCCGGGCTGGTGACGCGCAGTCGCCCGAAGCCGCCGCTGGCCAGTTCGTCCGCCAGCAGGCGCCGGCCGGCGGCGATGCCGTGCCGATCCTCGGCCATCAGCCGCCAATCGACCGCCACCCGGCGCAGGCCAAACCTGTCACGGTCGTCGCCGAGGCCGATCCGACTGTCCGGATTGGGCATCTGTTCGGCGGTGCAGTGCAGGGGGACGGCGGCGAGGGGAACAGGCGGCTTGTTCCTGCCATGAATGATGCGGCGCGCGACATAGGCGGCAAGGCCGGGCGCGCTGGCCAGGGCCGTCGCCAAGTCCCTGGTGACCCGACCCTGGCGTTCGGCGCGGAAGACCAAGCGCCTCAGCACGTCGATCTCGGGAAGCCGTGGATATTGGAATCGGAGTCGGATGGCCGGCAAGTCATGGGCGCGCCGGGTGTCGTCGGACAGGCTGATATAGGAGACGAATCGCCGCCGCTTGCCAGAGCGCCGGAACAGGGCGCCATTCTCGCCGGTCTGGAAGGACAGGTCGGCGTGGGGATCGTCCAGGACGATCTCTCCTTCCGAATATTCCAGATGGAGCATGAAGAAACGGCCGACAAGATCATGGGCATTGCCAAGGATCGTCCCGTCATCCTGCCGCGACAGCAGCAGCAGGCGCGCATTCTCGATACCGCCGCATGCCAGCACGAATATCCGCGCCCGAACGGTGAAACGGCCATCGGGGATGACGCCGACCTGGACCTGCCGCACCGGCCCGCCATTTTCGCCGCCGTCGAAGCGAAGGGCGTTGGCGTGGAGATAGACGGTCACATTCGGGGCGCTGGCAAGTTCCGGGCCATAGGCGCGGCCGAAGCGCAGGGGCTGGCCTTGTTGCAGGACGCGGCACATGAAATGCGGGCCCTGGAACGGCGCAGGGATGTCGGCCTGGGCTATGCCCCAGTCGGCCAGCGCGTAGCCAAAGGGGCCAAGGCCAAAGATCGGCTGGGCCCGACGGTACCAGGGTTCGAGATCGACCAGAGCGAAGGGCCAGCCGGAAAAGGGCACGCCGTGGCGTTCCTCGAAATCGAGCGGGCTGGGCAGATCGCACCAGGGCCTGCCCCAATGGTTGGTGGTGCCGCCGAAATAGCGGAGCCGCGACGCGTCGAACATCGGATAAGGGTGGCCGATGTCACTGCCGGCATAGAGGTCCTGGGTATCGTCCTCCGGTGTGTCGCCGCCGCTTTCCAGCAGAACGACCTTGTGACCCGAGCCGATGAATTGCCGCGCCAGGGTGATGCCGGCCGCGCCGCCGCCGACGATGCAGATATCGGTGTCGATGACGGTGCCGGTCGGCACCGAACGCGCGTCCGTCAGCATCCATGCCCCTAATATTGAATCGACCAACAGTCCCAAATGGAGGCAGGTTGAATGAAAGTCGATAGCGCGACAAAATCGAGGTAGGCATATCGTTGGTTGATGGTATCACCTTCATGGTATTGCCGATTGACGACGATGGTCGACGTCGAAAGCCTGGTGAGGATCGTCGTTGGGGGTAGACGGGCGAACGGGGGATATTTCGCAGTTCGGCACGCAGAAGCGGCCGAATGTGCTGATCATCGCCGAAAACGCATCGCTCAGCCACGGCGGTGAATCCTATCTGCCGGTGCAATGGTTCCGGGAACTTCTGAAGGAAGGCATCGACGCGCATTTGCTCGTCCACGCCCGGTCGAAACCGTTTCTCGAGCAATCGATGGCCGCCTTTTCTTCGCGGATTCATTATGTACCCGAAGTGTTGTTTCAGACGATTGTGTGGAACTTCGGCAGGGCGCTTCCGGCGCATGTCCGGGACTTCACCAGCGGCTGGGCGGTGCACCTCATCACGCAATATATGCAGCGTCGCGCGGCCCGACAGTTGATCCGACAATATGGAATCGACGTCCTTCATCAGCCGACGCCGGTATCCCCCCGGCTGCCCAGCATGATCCACGGGCTGGGCGTGCCGGTGGTGATCGGGCCGATGAACGGCAATATGCGCTATCCGCCGGGCTATCATGGCGGCCAGCCCCTGATGGAATGGGCGTTCGTGCCCATCGCCCGGCTGTTTTCCGACTTCGCCAATCTGATTATTCCCGGCAAACGGCGGGCGGACATGCTGCTGGTGGCCAATGAGCGGACGCGGGCCGCCCTGCCGTCGGGTCGCACGGGCAGGGTTGGCATATTGTGCGAAAATGGCGTCGATGCCGATGTGTGGCGCCGTCAGGATGACCTGCATATGGGCCAGGCAAACGGCAATGCGGGCCTGTCCCTGGTCTTTCTCGGCCGGCTGCTACAATGGAAAGGCGCGGCGTTGGCGATCGATGCCGTTGCGGAAATCCGCAAGCAGGTGCCGGATGCGACGTTGCGGATCATCGGCGATGGTCCCGAGCGCGCGCGCCTGGAAGCCAGGGTAGACGCGCTGGGCCTGCGTGACGCGATCAGCTTTCATGGATGGATATCGCGCGAGGCATGCGCATGCCTGCTCTCCGATTCCGAGATATTGCTGTTTCCCAGCGTGTTCGATTGCGGCGGCGCGGCGGTGCTGGAGGCGATGTCGCTGGGATTGATGGTGGTGGCGCTGAACTGGGGCGGCCCGGGCGACTATCTGGCCGAAGGCGGTGGTATCCTGATCGACCCTGTCCGGCCCGAACATACAGTTGCCGAAATGGTGAAGGCGGTGCTCCAATCCACCCCGGAAAGCAGGCGGCGATTGGGCGAGACCGCGCGCGCGCGGATCACCGAATATTATAGCTGGTCGGCGAAGGTCGACCAGATCCTGGAAATCTATCAGTCGGTCTGCGCGCAGCGGTCGGCGGACTCCGCGGGGCAGGGGTGATGGCGACGGTGGTCGCAATCAGCCTCAGCGCGCGGTCGCTACCCTATGCATCGCTATGTATCCGCAGCCTGGCGGAAAATCTGGAAGGCGACACAGCGATCCATCTGCTGACCGACTCGGCCGAGGATCAGGCGCAGCTGGAGCGAGCGTTCGCGGATATCGGACGGATTCGGGTCTGGCTGTCCGATGCGTTGTGGCATGACGGCGCCAATCCGATGCGGGGCTATGCCGGATTGGAACGGCTCCGCCGGGGCCACCCGTGCTGGCGCAAGCTGACCGACCCGATGCTGCTGGCGGGGGAAGCGGACCAGGTGGTGGTCATCGATCCCGACGTCTATTTCCCGCGCCGCTTCGCATTCGAGACGGTCGAGGACGACACCTTGCGGCTGATGTGGCAGCGGCCCAATTGCCTCATCCCATTCCCGGTGGTCGAGACAGCGTTCGCGAACGGCATCGCCATGGCGGACCATGTCGATATCGGCATCGCGCAATATCGCGGCCACCTGGATCTGGAATGGTTCGACTGGCTAGTTGAGACCCTGGGGGAATTGCCGCGAGTCATGCATGTCGAGGCGATATTATGGTCCTGCCTGGCAATGCGCATGGGCGGCGGATATCTGGATGCCGATCGATGGCATTGCTGGGCCAATACCCAGTGGAAGCGTGTCCGCGCCCTGGCCGGGGCGAAACCCGCCGCGATGCTGGAGGCGGAGGATTTCCGAACCTGTCATGCATTTCACGCCGGCGGCACCGCGAAATGGTGGCTGGCCGCGCCCGGCGCGCGGGATGTGCTGGCGCGGCTTGCGGTGGCGCCTGCGGGCATGTCTTCGCCCGCGCCGATCGTTCGGCCCTTTGTTCCGTTCACCCGAGGCAAGTTCGAATGGCTGAAGACGCGGAGCCGGATGTTGAACGCGACCGGATATTACAGGCTGCTGGGAATGAAATCGCCATGAAGGCGTTCCGGCAATGGGCCGCGCGTCGCGGCCAAAGGAGCGCAGATGGGCGATGACGATATCATCCAGACGCCCGAAGGGCCGATGACCTGGGCGGCGTGGAAAAAGAAGAACCCGGTCCAGCTGCCGTCGCGGCGGACAAAGGGCAAGGATTTGCCCAACAAGGTGAAGCGGCGGACGGACGAGTGAGCCAAGGGGCCACGATATACCGGTCGGGGGGAGTGATGCGCACGTGCATTTCGGCGACGGTCGTGGCGTGGTTGCTGGCAGCCGTGCCGGCGCTGGCCGCGCCCTGCAAGACGTCCGGTACCGCCGGCACGCCTATCGCCTTTCCCAAAAACGATGCCACCGACATGGTGCTGGCCCGCTCGATGCTGCCGCTGCTTTTCCCCGAAACGACGAATGCGCTGCCGAAGGGTCCGGGTTGCAGCCGCATGACGGTGAAGACCGCGAGCGGCGAGTATGCCGTCGGCGGCGAGGATGGCGACGCCTTTCCCCGCGTTGCGCTCCGCCTGGATGGGCAGGCCGGGCCGGTGGTCTATCTGACAGCGATCCCTGGCACGACCGGCCCTTATGCGCTTGTCGTTCATGCCCAGGAGGGGCTGACGGTTGCCAAGACCTTCTATCAAAGCATCCCGACCGACGCGCGCCTGGCGGCAGACATCGTTGCCGCGCTTGCCGACAGTCGCGGCCTCATGGCCGTGGACCAGCCGCGCCAGCAGGTGATGTATGCGTTCCTGCCGCCTGGCACGTCGCCACCGGCGGAGCGATCGGGACCACGGCCCGGCGGCAGCGCCATCATAGCCGGCCCGCAGATATTCATTCCCAACACCGGTGATCGTGCACTGCTAGACGTCGCAGGATTGAGTCTCAGGCATCGACCGTCAGGATTCGCCTGCCCGCAGCTGTTCGACGATCTCCCGGTGCGGCTGATGACGCTCGATCCCCGTGCTGACGCCCTGATCTGTGGTTATCGGGTGGGCACCGACCCGGAATTTCAACCGGGCACACCGGTCCGCTACCAGATCACGCTGATCCGCGCGAAACCGGGGGACACACAGCGCGGCCTGTTCGATCAGCTGAAAGCAAGCGCGATCGGCAGTATCCGGATCAAGCGCGACCATGTCCTGCCCTTGCCGACCGGGCAAGCGCCGGGGCCGGCATTCGCGGCTTTCTGGGAAACGGAGGTGCCCGACGTTCAGGGCATGTGGGTTGGCAGGGCCGCGGGCTGGCTCGTTTGGGTGCGTGCGCAATATCCCGCGGGCGCGGCCAACGACGTCGAGGCCGGCAAGGTCGCCGAAAGGCTTTTCGCGGCGCTGGGCAGTCAGGTCAAATAAGCGTCCGGTTCAGACGCGCCGGCCGAATCCCATCGACCGCGGCATCGCCGCCCGGGGCATGAACATGGCCTCCGGCCGCGGCGCACGCGCCTCTTCCAGCGCATCGAACAGCGGGCCTTCGTGCAATTCGAAGGGAAAGCGCACGCCCATGCGGTCGACTTCCGACCACATCACTCGGGCGTAGACACTGTGGCCGTCAAGATCGACCTGGAACAGGCTGCCATGCGGCAGGCTGGCGCCACGAATCTGGGCGCCCTGTTCGGTGAGATCGACGACGACCGCCTCCAGCGAATCGGTGACGCTGGTCAGATGCACAGGGATATGGACCGGCACGCGGGCCTGGCGCTGGGGGAAGGGGCGGGTCGTTTCGCTCATCCACGCACTATCCGCCGACAAGGTAAATTTTCCGGAAACCATGGCCGATTCGTTTCCGGCGGGTTATGCGCCCGCGCATGACCGACGACATGCTCCGCCAAACCGCCCTCGCGTCCAAGGCCTGGCCCTATGAGGAGGCCCGCAAGGTGCTCAAGCGCCTGGAGGGCGATGCCAAGCGCGAGGTGCTGTTCGAAACCGGCTATGGTCCGTCGGGCCTGCCGCATATCGGCACCTTCAACGAGGTGCTGCGCACCACCATGGTCCGCAACGCCTTTCACGCCATGTCGGACGTGCCGACCCGGCTGGTGGCGTTCAGCGACGACATGGACGGGCTGCGCAAGGTGCCGGACAATGTCCCCAACCAGGCGATGCTGGCCGAGCATCTGGGCAAGCCGCTGACCCGTATTCCCGACCCGTTCGAGAAACATGAGAGCTTCGCCCATCACAACAATGCGAAGCTGCGGGTGTTTCTGGACCGCTTCGGCTTCGACTATGAATTCGTCTCGTCGACCGAGCGTTATGAGAGCGGGGCGTTCGACGAGGCGCTGAAGGGTGTGCTCAGGCGCTATCAGGCGATCATGGACATCATGCTGCCGACGCTGCGGGCGGAGCGGGCGGCGACCTATTCGCCGGTCCTGCCGATCAGCCAGAAATCCGGCATCGTCCTGCAGGTGCCAGTCGAGGTCATCGATGCCGATTCGGGCCTGATCCGTTTTCGCGATGACGGCGAGATCGTCGAACAGTCGATCCTGTCGGGCGGCGCCAAGCTGCAATGGAAGGTCGACTGGGCGATGCGCTGGGTCGCCTTGGGCGTCGATTATGAAATGTATGGCAAGGACCTGACTGACAGCGGCATCCAGTCCGGCCGCATCGCCAAGGTATTGGGCGGCCGCAAGCCCGAGGGGCTGATCTATGAGATGTTCCTGGACGACAAGGGCGAGAAGATCTCCAAATCCAAGGGCAATGGCCTGAGCCTGGAGGAGTGGCTGTCCTACGGCACCGAGGAGAGCCTGGCGTTCTACGCCTATCGCGAGCCGAAGAGCGCCAAGCAGCTGCATATCGGGGTCATCCCGCGCGCGGTCGACGAATATTTCCAGTTCCGTGGCACCTATGCCGACCAGCCGATCGACAAGCGGCTGGGCAATCCGGTCCATCATATCCATGACGGCAAGGTACCGGCCGACGCGCCGCCAGTGACCTACGGTCTGTTGCTCAACCTGGTCGGGGTCATGGGCGCGGAGGCGACGCGCGAGCGGGTCTGGGCCTACCTCTCCAACTATGTCGGCGATGCAGCGCCGGGGAGCGAGCTGGACGGGCTGATCGACCTCGCCATCGCCTATAACCGCGATTTCGTCGCGCCGACGCTGCAGCGGCGCGCGCCCGAAGGGCTGGAGCGGGCGGCGCTGGAGCGGCTGGACCATGACCTGGCAGCGCTGCCGAACGGCGCGACCGCCGAGGATATCCAGAATATCGTCTATGAGATCGGCAAGTCCGGTGGCTTTGAAAACCTTCGTGATTGGTTCAAGGCTCTGTACGAGACATTGCTGGGATCGCCGCAAGGGCCGCGCATGGGCAGTTTCATTGCGCTTTATGGCGTCGAGGGCACAAGGCGGCTGATTGGCGAAGCGTTGAACCTATAACCCAAGTTACTGTAAAGTCTGATGATTTTGTAGAAATCGGCGTCGGTCCCACTGGCCGGTCCGGAACTTTTCGTTTCGGTAATGGTTTTTAACCATGGTCCAGCCCCTTTCGGACTGATGACGTGAAAACGCCATCGGCTGCGCTCCGGTCCACCCCACGGATCGGGGCGCGGCCAGGGGGCTAGGGTTACGTAATCCATTGGCCGGTTCGGGAGATATCCCGGACCGGCCATAAATTTTCCGACGCTAAGCTTGACGAAAAACGGCCCCGGGGAAGAGGAACCCGGGACCGTTCTCGCGACCTGGCATCAGCCAGGGCGTTTACCAGAAGAAGTTGCGGTTCACCTGCAGCACGCGGCCGGTGCGGGTGTTGACCAGCAGGACGTCGTTGAAGTGGCGGACCCATCGTGTACCGGGTGCGGCGGCACGCAGGCGATAGCGCGCGGGGTCGCTGATCGCGTAACGGCCGTCATAATAGTTGCGGTCGATGCGCGCGCCGACGCTGAAGCTGTGATAGCGGAAGGGCGCGCGCCAGTTGCCGCCGCGAAACACGTCGCGGTTGGAACGGCGGTAATCCTGCCAGTCGCCGCGCAGTTCCTGGCGCGCGTCGCGCACGTCTTCGCGCTGCTTGCGAATGTCGCCCCGGTCGCCACGGCGCTGCGCGTCGCGCAGCTGGTCCTGCTGGTGCTGAAGCTCTGCCTGTGAGCGGCGGACTTCCCCTGCCGATTGCGCGGACGCGACGCTGGGAACAGCGACGGCCGCAATCAGGGCGGTGAGGATGATCTTACGCATGGGAATCTCCAATATTGCCTCAAGTTCACATCGGGCGGTGCCTAGAACGGGGGCGGGCCGCCGATGGTTCCCTTATGGGCCGTGCCTGCTGAACCCGGCGGGAACAGCGCAGTCAGGTTGGAGACAAGGTTGTCCTAAAGTGTATCAGGCGGCGCTAGCGGGGGTCCAGGGTCGCTCGCGAAACCATTTGGTCACGACATGCTTGACCCCCGAGACGACCGGCAGGGCGGCATGCAGGGTCATCGGATTTGGGGACCCGTCGGGACGCATATTGTTCCACATCAGGATCATGCCCTTGCGTGGCGGAATCTTGTAGCCGAGGTGTGGAAAATGGGTCTCGCCGCCCTGGGCGACGTCGCCCAGGTAGATCATCGCCGTCCAGCAGCGCTGGCCGCCAGACGCCCGCATCGCCGGCCAATAGCCCTCGGTGACGGGGAACCAGTCGCAATGGGCGCGATATTCCTGGCTGGGTTGATAACGTTGGCCTTGGAGCGATTCGCCGGTCGCGGGATCGGCTGCCATCATCCGGCAGATTCGGTCGGAAATCGACTGGATGAACGGATGATAGGGATCGAGATTGCAGCTGTCGCTGGTGCGGAACTGTTTCTCCGATCCTGAGAACAGGGTCGAAGGTATGGCGTTGGCGTCCATCATCGCCACCAGCGCGTCGCATTCCTCCATCGACAGGAATCCCGGCCGACCGAACATCGCGGCCTTGTCGGTGTTGACGTGGGTGACCATCGGGTTGCGCGCCAGGGCGACGCGGGTGCGTTCGCACACCGCCACGCGGTGGGCCGATGCCGTGCCGCCATCGTCAGGACTGTCAGTCATGCCGGGCATCTGCCAAAATCACGGCGTCAACGCAAATGAGCCCGGAACCTCAAGAGATTCCGGGCCCAGTTTATCCTGAAGGCCAGTTCAGGAAGCCGTTGATAGTCTTACCAGAAGAAGTCGTAGATCACGTCGACGACATAGCCGTCGCGGGTGTCGATCAGCATGGCATCGTCATAATAGCGCACCCATTGCAGCGTGCCGTACACCGGCGGCAGGCGATAGTAGAACGGGTCGTCGATCCAGTACTGATTGCCGAACAACAGGCTGTTCAGGAAAATCCCGGTCGAGAAGCGCTGATAGCCATAGTTCCAGCCATAGGGTGCGGCGTAGCGCGGGGCGCGGAACAGGCTGCGGTTGGAATTGCGATAGCGCTGCCAGTCGTAGCGATTGTCGTTGCGCCAATTATTGTTCCAGCGCCGCTGCTCGTTCCAGCGTTCGCGGTCGTTCAGCCGGCGGCCGTCATTGCGGTTGTTCCAGTTCTGACCGCCCTGATTCCAGTTCTGCCGCCCGTCATAGCCAGGACGCCGGACGTCATTGTCGCGGCGATCATTGTCGCGGCCGCGCCAGTCGTTCTGGCTACGGACGTCGGGACGGATGGTGCCCTGCTGCGGATTGCCGCGATTGCCGTCAAAGCGACCGCCATTGCCGCGGTTGCCGTCGAAGCGGCCGTCGTTGCCGCGCTGCCCCTGGCGCTGAGCCTCGGCCTGCTGGCGAGCCTGGGCCTGAGCCTGCTGGGCTTGCGCCTGAGCCTGCTGCTGGGCGCGGGCCTGAGCCTGAGCCTGGGCGAGAGCGCCGTCATTACCGCCGCGCTGACCGCGCTGGCCGCCCTGCCACTCCTGGCGCTGTTGCTGGACCTGCTGCTGGGGCGCTTGCTGTTGGGGCGCCTGTTGCTGGGCCGGCTGCCGTTGCGGGACCTGCTGGCGCTGACCACCACCGTTCCAGCCATTGCCCCGACCGCGATCGCCGCCGCCGGGCTGACCGCCGCTGCGCTGCCAGCCGCGTTCGGGCCGGCCGCCGTCCTGAGCCATCGCCGAGGTGATCGGTCCCATCACTGTCGTGGCGAGCAGTCCCGCCAAAACGAACTTCTTCATCTCATTCCTCCATCGAGGGACGCGAGGGCGTCCTCCCACGAAGGCCGGTCTAGGCTGGGCGCGTCGAACCCTTGCTGAATGCGGCCGTCAGCATATTGAAAGATTTGGCCGCCTGTTTTGGTTTCCCGGTCAGGGGAGCAATGCGGGAACCGCCTTCGCCGCGTCGCGTGGGGCAATGCCGGGCGGCGGCGCGGCGGCGACCCGTTCCTCACCTCGCATGATTCGCGCCGCCTGGTGCACTGCCTCACGAATCCGCGGATAGGTGCCGCAGCGACAGATATTGGTGATCGCGGCGTCGATGTCCGCGTCACTGGGGTCGCGGTTCTTCTTGAGCAGCACTGCGGCCGCCATGATCATGCCCGACTGGCAATAGCCGCATTGCGGCACCTGCTGCGCCACCCACGCCTGTTGCACGGGATGGCTACGGTCGGGCGACAGCGCTTCGATAGTGGTGACGAATCGCCCCTCGCACTGAGCGATGGTGACCTGGCAGCTGCGCATCGCGCTGCCGTCGATATCGACGGTGCAGGCGCCGCAGTCGCCGGTGCCGCAGCCATATTTGGTACCGGTGAGGTTGGATGCGTCGCGCAGGGCCCAGAGCAAAGGGGTCTCAGGGTCCAGTCGATATTCGATCGGCCGGTCATTGACGGTGAAACGGGTCATGACCTGTCTGTAGCCGAGCGGCGGGCAGGGGCAAAGGATCGTTGCGGCGGCGGCGAACGGCCGGTCGCAGACATCTGGAACTGCCAGGATATTCGACCGTTGTCACGGCAACCGTCCAACCCGGGCGATAATAGCGAAGGATGCAGGATCATGGACCAGAACAGCGACCAGAACCGTCAACAGGGTAGCCAAGGCCAGCAGGGCCAGCAACAGGCCGACCAAAACAGCCAGTCGGATCAGAACAGACAGCAGGGCGGCCAGGGCCAGCAGGGTCAGCAGCAGGCGGATCAGAATCGCGATCAGTCAGGCCAGGATCGCCAGCAGGGTGGCCAGGCCGGACAGGGTCAACAGCAGGCCGACCAGAACCGCAATCAGTCCGACCAAGACCGCCAGCAGGGCGGGCAGGCCGGACAGGGCCAGCAGCAGGCCGAAAACCGTCAGTCGGGCCAACAAGGTGGCCAGGGACAGACGGACCAGAATCGCCAGGGCGGCCAGAATCAGCAGCGCTGACCGGCAATCTCGTGCGTGAGGGAAAGGGGCCGCGTTCGCGGCCCCTTTCTTCATGTTCGCCAGCTTGTATCCTTGCGATCGACCAGGCGGATCATGGCGGCGAAGTCGGCGGCCCCGGGGCCTCCCGGGACCTGGGCCATGTAAAGGTCGCGCTGGTGGATGGCGATGACCTCCGGCGGCACGGTCAGCGGTCTGCCCATCGCCATTGTCGCGACCTGAACCTCGCAGGCGCGCTGCAGCGCCCAATGTTTGAAGAACGTCTCGGCGACCGTCGCGCCCATCACCAATATGCCGTGGTTGCGCAGCAACATCGCCCGTTTGTCGCCGAGATTGGCGATCAGCCGCGCCCCTTCCTCGTCGCGGACGGTTACCCCTTCGAAATCATGGTATCCAAGTTGACCGACAAAGCCGCACGCATAGAAATTGACCGGCTGAAGTCCGCCCTCAAGGCTGCTGACCGCCATGCCGGCGGTCGTATGGCTGTGGGCGATGCAATGGGCGTCGGCCAGATGCCGATGGAAGACGCTGTGCTGGACAAACCCGGCGCGGTTGACGCCATAGGGGCTGTCGGACAGCATGTTGCCGTCGATATCGATCTTGATCAGGCTGGAGGCGGTGACCTCGCTGAAATGAAGGCCGAAAGGATTGATCAGGAAGGCGCCGTCCTCATCCGGCACCTTCAGGGTGATATGGTTGTAGATGCTCTCCGACCAGCCGAGATGGTCGAACACCCGGTAGCATGCCGCCAGTTCCTGCCGCGCCGCCCATTCCGCGTCGCTGACCATGCCGTGCCTTGCTGCCTGGGTTGCCATGGCTCGTCTCCTGATGCCCTGGCGCTACTATCGGCAAGGAAGATGCCGAAGTCGATATGGAGCGGGGTTGAATTTACGCGAATCTGCTGATAGGGCGCCCGCGATACGGCGCAGGCTCTGTCTGCGACGCACCTGTTTCATTGCTTTTGGCATGACCCTCTGTCCCGCTTCCGGCGGCACGGTCCTGCTTTTTGGAGACTGACGGCTTTATGCAAATCATGGTTCGCGACAATAATGTCGACCAAGCGCTGCGGGCGCTGAAGAAGAAGCTGCAGCGCGAAGGCGTCTATCGCGAAATGAAGCTGCGCCGCCATTACGAGAAGCCGAGCGAGAAGCGCGCCCGCGAAAAGGCCGCCGCGATCCGCCGCGCCCGCAAGCTGGAGCGCAAGCGCGTCGAGCGCGACGGCGGCAAATAGGGCGCGCGCCCTGTTCCATTCGCGTTTGAAGGAGGACAGTCCGTCGGGCTGTCCTTTTTCTTTGGGCCGCGCTATCGGCCCCAGCAGCACCGAAATTTGAAAGGCCGCCCATGACGTCCGTGACCGCCGTTCCGCTCCGTCCGATCGCCAAGGGATCCGTCACGTCGGTGTGGCTTGGCATCGCTCTGGTCGTGGTAGTGGCGCTGGGCCTCGCATGGGCCGGCACGCGCAGCTTCAAGCCGCTGGAGTTCCGGGTGATTTCAGAAGGTACCGGTCCCAGCCCGACACTCAGTGATGTCGCGTTGGTAAGCTACGTCGGCAAGCTCGACGATGGCACCGTTTTCGACCAGAATCCCCAGGCGCCGTTGGAGGTCAGTAGGGTGGTCAAGGGTTTTTCGGAAGGCCTGCAGCGGATGAAACGCGGCGGTCACTATGAACTGACCATTCCGGCAAGACTGGGATATGGCGACCAGACCGCTGGACCGATCCCGGGCGGATCGACTTTGCATTTCGACGTAAAACTGATCGATTTCAAATCGAGAGCCGAGTTGGAACAGGCCATGCGGATCCAACAACAGATGCAACAAATGCAGGGTGGAGCGGGTATGTCGCCTGGAGGCGGCAACATTCCTGGCCCGGCGCCCCAGGGCCCGCCGCCGGTCGCAGTACCTTGATGCGGGCGCTGATCGGTTGCGGCGCCGTTCTAGCCGCGCTTATCGCGCCCGTGGCTGCGTCGGCCGCCGCGCCGGCCAAGCGCAAGCCCGTAGTGCGCCGTGCCGCACCGGCAACGCCGGCGGCGCCGCGAATCACCTTCACCGTCGTGTCGGACGGGACGGGGAAGAGCCCGGGGGCGGACGACGTCGTTCTGATCGCCTATATCGGCCGGCTGGCCAACGGCACCATCTTCGACAAGAATCCGCAGGCAGCGATGCCGGTGTCCGATGTCGTGCCAGGATTCGGTCAGGCGCTGCGGCGGATGAAGGTCGGCGGCAGCTATCATGTCACCATTCCGCCGTCTCTGGGCTATGGCGCCCGCGTCAACGACGTGATCCCGGCCAATTCGACGCTGATCTTCGATATCATGATGTTCGACTACCGGAGCCGGGCGGAGCTGGAAGATGTCCGCAAGACGCTGGAGGCACAGGATGCCGCGGCGGCGGCAGCGGCGGCGAAGAAGCCGGCCGCCCCCTAAACGTGTCAGAGCGTGTCGGGCACTGAATTCTCACCCTTCCTGGGTGCCTTGGCGCCGGCCTGGATCGAGCGCTGCTCCAGATAGACCTTGATCATGCAGACGATCGGGTCGGCGAGCATCAAGCCCACAATGCCGAACAGCGCCCCGAACAATATCTGGGCGCCCAGCACCAGTGCGGGTGCCAGATCGACCGCACGCTTGGCCACCATCGGCACGATCAGATAGCCATCGACCATCTGCACCGCGAGATAGACGCCGACCGCATAAAGACCCTGGTCAGTGCCCCCGGAAAAGCCGACGAGGATGATCAACGCGCCGGAGATGATCGAGCCGATGTTGGGCAGGAAGGCGAATATCCCCGTCAACACGCCGAGCAGGGCCGCCATCGGAACCCCATACACCCAGAGCAGGAACCAAGTGCCGACCCCTTCGACGGCCATCCCGACCAGCCGTCCGGCCATCAGCCGGCGGAGGGCGAACGCCATCTTGCTGACGGTTTCATAGAAGTTCGCCCGCTGCGCCATCGGCAGCATCCAGGCGAAGCCGCGTTCATAAAGCCTGGGTTCGATCGCAATGAAGATCGCCAGCACCAGCACCATCACTGCGCTGGTGACGACGCCCACGGCGGTGCCGACCGCAGCAGTGACCTTGCCGACGGAGCCCATCGCCTGGGTGGCGATCGACTGAAGATTGCCGGCCTTGAAATCGATGCCGGCACTCCTGGCCCAGTCGTTGATGCCATTCACCTGGCTTTCGACCAGATCCTGCATCAGCTTGGCCTGGGCGATCAGCGAAGACCCGGTCAGATAGACGACCCAGACCAGGAAGCTGAACACACCGATCACCACGATGGCCAGGCGCCAGCCTCGACCGATCGGGAGAATGCGACCAAGCAGGCGCGCGCCGCCATCCAGCATCGAGCAGACGACCAGCGCCAGCAGGATGAGCATGATCGGCTGGGCGAGGAGGACGGCGAGGGCGATGCCGCCGACGACGAAGGTCCAGGCAAGTGCCTTTTGCAATTCCGCCCTGACAAGCGGGCTCTTCATCTCCGAAGGACCGGGCTGTTCCGGCTCACGTTTCCGTCGGGGTGTCGTCGTCATTTCGCCGCCTCACGCGCGGGATGGAGGCTGTTGCCGGCGCGGCCGCCCCGGAAGGCGTGGATCCAGCTCAGCGGATTGTAACTGCTATCGCCGTCGAGCGAGAAGGTGACGAACTCGGCCCGGCCGCCGATCGTCTCGAATGGCACCGGCCCGCCGAGGCCGTCCTGCTCCAACGGCACACGGCTGTCGGCGCTGTTGTCGCGATTGTCGCCCATCAGGAACAGGTGGCCAGCCGGCACGCGAAGTGGCCCGAAATTGTCGAGGCCGCCGCGATCGCCGACATCGACGATCGTATAGCTGCGGCCATTGGGCAGGCGCTCGCGCTTGACCGGCAGGACGCAGACCATGCCGCCCTTGCTGCCCGGCTTCAGCGCGCCGGGAAACTGGTCGGCCGGACAATTATTGTTGCCGTCGACCGGCAACTCGAGCGGCGGTAGCGCCGTCTGCGGCACACCTTCGCCATTCAATATCACCTGGCCGCCCCGGATTTCGATCATGTCGCCGGGCAGGCCGATCACACGCTTGATATAATCCTCGCTCTTGCCGCGCGGCTGGACGATGACGATGTCGCCGCGTTCAGGCAGGTGGCCGAGGATACGCCCGCGCATGAACGGGAGGGGGTGGAAGGTCAGCGACGTGTAGGACCAGCCATAGGGCCATTTGCTGACGACCAACCGGTCGCCCTTCATCAGCACCGGCATCATCGATTCGCTGGGAATGTAGAAGGGCTTGGCGATAAAGCTGTGAAAGGCCAGCACCGCGAGGACGAGCAGGATGATGCTGCGAATCTCGGCCAACCAGTCGGTGCCCTGGCGTTTCGGGCTGACCGGGCTGTCGGCCTCGCTTCCGTCCTCGATCGGCGTTTCCGTCTCCGGCTGGGCCTCGGGCTGCTTGTCGTCTTCGGCCATGGGGATGTCGGTGCTCAAATGTCGCTCGCAAGAAGGGGAGACGGGGCGTTATCCGCTATCGCCTCGATAATTACAAATGCCTGGGCCCATGGATGGTCGTCGGTCAGGGTCAGGTGGATGCGGGGGCTATGGCCCGGCGGAATCAGCGCCTGAAGCGCCGACAATGCGCCGCCTACGAGCGCCAGGGTCGGCGCGCCGGAGGGGGCGTTGACCACCCCGATGTCCTTCATGAATACGCCGCGGCGAAAGCCGGTGCCCACCGCCTTGGAAAATGCCTCCTTGGCGGCGAAGCGCTTGGCGAGGGTGCCGGCCTTGGTCAGCGGTCGTCGGCCGGCCTTGGCCTGCTCGACGTCGGTGAAGCAGCGCTCTTCGAAGCGGGTGCCGAATCGCGCGAGGGAGTTGGCGATCCGCTCGATGTTGCAGAGGTCGGAGCCGAGGCCGACGATCACCGGGCCGTATCCTTCATCGTGCAAGGTCCATCGCCGCCCGCATCCGGGCAATGCTGTCGGCAAGGCCGAGGAAGATTGCCTCGCCGATGAGAAAATGACCGATATTGAGTTCTCGCAGCTGGGGAATCGCGGCGATCGGCCCGACATTGTCATAGGTCAGGCCATGGCCGGCGTGGGGCTCTATTCCGTTCTTTGCCGCCAGCGCCGCCGCGTCGGCGATCCGCCTCAATTCTTCGGACCGGCTGACGCCTTCGATCTCGGCATAGCGGCCGGTGTGGAATTCGACGACCGGCGCGCCAAGGCGGATGGCGGCGTCGATCTGGCGCGGGTCCGGCTCAATGAACAGCGACACCCGGCAGCCGGCCTCGGCGAGGCGCGCGACCATCGGCGCGAGATGGTCGATCTTGCCGGCGGCATCGAGCCCACCCTCGGTCGTCCGCTCCTCGCGCTTCTCGGGAACGATGCAAACGGCATGGGGACGGTGCCTCAGGGCGATTCCCAGCATTTCCTCCGTCGCCGCCATCTCGAGGTTGAGCGGCACGTTGAGCTCTGCCGACAGGCGGCTGATATCATCGTCGGTGATGTGGCGCCGATCCTCGCGCAGATGAGCGGTAATGCCGTCGGCGCCCGCTGCCTCCGCCAGCAATGCGGCGCGCACCGGGTCGGGATAGGCGCTGCCGCGTGCATTGCGCACGGTGGCGACATGATCGATGTTCACCCCCAGCCGCAACGCCGTCATCGTCGGACCCTTTCTACTTGCGGCTTCCCGGCTTGGTGATCGGCACCGAAGCCAGGCTGGCCGGCACCATGCCGGCGTCATAGACGGGGAAGTTCAGCGACACGAGCGGATAGAAGGGGACGCCGAGATCGGCTTCGCCGCCGCTGCGGTCGACGAGTGCCACTTCCGCCAGGACTTCGCCGCCGGCTGCACGTACCGCATCCATCGCCTCACGCGAGGAAAGGCCGGTGGTGACGACATCCTCGACCAGCAATACCTTCTGGCCTGGGCGAATGTCGAAGCCGCGACGCAGTTCGAACGTGCCGGTGGGCCGCTCCAGAAAGATCGCGTCGAGGCCGAGGGCGCGCCCGACCTCATGGCCGATGATCAGCCCGCCCATGGCCGGCGAAACCACCAGTTCGATCTCCGCCCTGAGTTCGCGCGGCAGCTTCTGGACAAGGGCGCGGGCGAGCCGATCGGCGCGCTCGGCGCTCATCAGCACCCGCGCGCACTGCAGATAATTGGCGCTGTGCTTGCCCGAGGACAGGACGAAATGTCCCTCCAGCAGTGCACCCGCGGCACGGAATTCCGCCAAAACGTCGTCGTCGTTCATTTTCTTCAACCTGCCTTTGCCGGCCGCCAGATAGGCGGGTGGCGGTTCCGATTCAACCGCCCGTTCGCAATTGCGAAAAATGCCGGTCTTTAGCCTTGAAGCGGCGGCATTGTCGTGACTATAAGCCGCCCCATTCCGTTAGGGGCATGGGCATGACCTATGCCTCCCGTCCTGCTAGGGACGACAGGGCAACAGGGGTTGGTCGAGACTGATGAAAAAAATGGCCTCATCTTTGCTGGCAGCCATGCTGGCATTTGCGCCGGTGGTGACTGCCGGTCCGGCACTCGCGCAGGCAGCGCCGGCTACGCCGGTGGTTGCGCCGGTTCAGGCGCCGGTCGCCGCACCGGCGGCCGCGCCCGCC
>JADMIO010361709.1_pt1 | contig 19497 bp, 14 predicted proteins | sample 8958161 | NCBI WGS metagenome assembly JADMIO01 (sample SAMN16585339, study PRJNA669376) | soil metagenome | isolation source: Crop rotation soil | place: USA: Cullars Rotation, Alabama | collected 2011
GCTCTGTCTTTCTCCCCGTCGGAACCGCCGGCGCTCCTGCTTCGAGAACAACCCCTTTGCGCCGTCGTCTCAGAGAGCGCGCGGCGGGAGCAATGCCATGAAGGCGCGCGGCACGAGGCGCCGTCCTGCCTGCTCGATTTGGGCACGGTTGCGCTGGTAGATGATCCCCGCCGCGACGAGGCACAGCCCCAGCGCGGTCAGCGCCACCGGAAAGAGCATCGAGTCTTTGAAGATGCGGTACGAGAGATGTCCAATATAACCGGTTACACCCAACGCGCCGAAAATGGCGAACATTCTCCGACGGATTGCGACCGAAATCAGGAGCAGACCGACATTGATTACACCGTAGAAGAACTTCCCGAGCTCGGAATCCGAGTTCATGAACGACAATCCACCCCAAAAGGCCATCAGGCCGAACAGGTAGATCCAGAATGCGTAGTCTTCATGTCGTGACCGAAGGTCCAGCGAGTAAGCGAACGCGAGTGTCGCCAGCCCGAAAAACACCGACACCCACTCGCGGCCGGCCCAGTATTCATGGCCGGACCCAAGCAGAATCATCGCGATGTCCATGGAGAGATACCAGGCGGCGACGGCGATCGGCGCGGTGAGGAAGGGGAACCGGCGAAACTTTAGCGCCACGGCGCCCGCGAGCATGGTGGCGAATTCGAGGGCGATCCAACTCCCATGGATCTTGAAATGGAATCCGCGGAAGTCTTCGGGACGACCCTCGGGCCACAGGTCGAATTGTTTGAGTACGCCATACGTGGCGAGGGGCGCCATGCCGACGGCGGCCGTGAAAAGCAACCCGCCGGGCACCCGAAGTCGGAGCGTGTCCCAGACCCAACGCCCCGCGAAAACAAAGACGGTGGCATACCCGACCGCGATGAGCGTGAGTACCGCGCCGGGCAGCGACTCCCATGCCAGCGTCATGAACCAACCCATCGCTCCGAGCACGAGCAGCGCACCGGCGTAATACGCCACGTTCGCTGCGTCGAACTTCGGACGATCGCTGAAGCGCTGCTCGAAGGCGTTCCAAAGCGCAGTGTCCTGGCCGGGTTGCAGGTGACCCTTCTCCACAGCCCACCGCAGGTCATCGCGCGAGATCTTCATTCATTCCTCATGTGCGCGTGACATGGGCGGGTCAACGCCGGCTCGACTTCGTGGCCTCGCGTCTTCGTGTGAAGCAGTTCGTAAGCCCTCTCAGATTTTCGGCAACCGCGACGCATCCTCCTTGGCTTTTGCTTTGAGCGCTTCCCGGGCTTGTTCGAACGCGCGCGTAGAAAGCGTCATGGACTGCAACATTCGCCACACGGCAGTCTTACCGTCGCGGCGCAGCCATTCGCGATGCGTTTTCGGTGTGGCCGTCTTCCGTTCCTCCCACTGCCCACGGCCGCCATTGGATTCCAGGACGTGACGAAACTGTTCCTCTGTCCAGTCACCCGGTTTTGAATACGTGATGCTCTCACAGCGGCCGTTGAGGATTCGCGCGGTGATGTTCCAACCCTCCAATCTGAAATGTAGGTTGTCGGCGAGCGCGTGGATTCTGCCCTGTTCGATGACGGACTCGGGCGCGCGCATGATCACTTTGCCGTACCGTTCGACCATTTCCTTCTCCGTTTCGCCCAACCGGGCGACGCCCGGCGCCGTGGCACCTGCAAAGATTAAGCTAAGGAACGCCGCCCGACAGAACGCGTGCATCTGGTGATAGTTTGAGCCCGACGAACGGGCGCACGCCGAAACCTCCTCGTATTACCCGCACACCTCCGCGGTCGTCTACCGGAATTCCGGTAGTTTAAGTGGTTTTGATTTTCGGCGGGCCTGATCACCTAACAGCAAATCCATGCTAAGCCATCTACCGTTACTCCTGATCATCGGCATGATCGCCATCCTCTTGGTGGCCGTCGCCGCGGTGTTGAAAGCCAAGCAGCGGGGAGGCGAGGAGACGCCAACCGATCCCGCCGCCGCACGATATGAATTGCGGTCACCGCTCTTCTCACCGGCCGAGCGCTCGTTCGCCGGCGTGCTCGATGGTGCATTGCCCGACGGCGTGACCTGGCTCGCGAAAGTCCGGCTCGGCGACGTTTTCAAACCGCAGAAAGGGCTGACCGCCTCACAGCGGGCAACGGCTTCGAATCGCATCGACCGAAAGCACGTCGATTTCCTCCTGATCCGCAGCAGCGACTTGGCACCGGTCGGCGGAATTGAACTGGACGACGCGTCGCACGACGAGCCGAAACGCCAAGCCCGCGACGCTTTCGTCGACGAAGTATTCAAATCGGCGGCACTACCGCTCCTTCACGTTCCAGCCCAAGCTGCCTACAACCGGACCGAGCTACGTAATAAGATTGCGGCGCTATTTTCGGGTGCCGAACCGCAGCCCCCGACGACAATTCCCGCCCGGCCCTGACTGATCGGTCTCTCAACTATCAGCTTTCAGCTCTCAACTGCGGCGCCTGCGGGCCGCACGTACCGGAATTCCGGTAGTTTTAGTTATTCCCTCTTTTCACCGGCTTGTCTCAACTTTCCAGTGACACTCGCGTGTGGCGTCTCCCACCGCCCGCGTTTCCCAGCTTCACTTAGGTCGCGATTTCCTCTCCAAGGAAAACCCGTCACCATTTTCCCCCTTCCGATTTTCCACTTCCCCCTTTCGCAGACTTGCTCCGGGTTTCCCTGAGTCCGACGACCTGCGCACGCTAACAGACTTTCAAAAATGATGATGAACTGGTCGCAACTTCTTAACTGGAACCGATTGGAAGAGCCGACAAGACGTTGGTCGTGGGATCCAATGCGCACGCCGTGGCAGATTGACTACGATCGAATTATTTTCTCGTCAGCTTTCCGCCGGCTCCAAGACAAAACCCAGGTCTTTCCATTAAGCGGAAGTGACTACGTCCGCACCCGGCTTACTCATACACTCGAGGTTTCAACAGTGGCGCGGACTTTGGGAACGCGCGCTGGGACGATAATTCTTGGACGGCACGGCGGTGAAGTGATTGATAATAATGGGAAACCCGAAAAGCTTCGAAACATTATTACTCCCGGCGATTTCGGCCCCATTGTCGCCGCGGCCGCTTTGGCGCACGATTTAGGAAATCCGCCATTTGGACACTCCGGCGAGGATGCAGTGCGACACTGGTTCGAAACATCTTCTAGGTTGAAACGGGTTCGCAACAACATGTCTGATGTTCAGCAGGAAGACTTCCGATGCTGGGAGGGTAATGCGCAGGGATTTCGTATCCTAACGCGATTGCAGCTGTATCGTGCTGCCGGCGGAATGCGCCTCACCAACTCGACACTCGCGGCGTTCTGTAAATATCCCTGCAGTTCGATCGACGCGCGTCCTGAGCGCGCGGAACGAAATGCTAGTCGGAAGAAATTTGGAGTTTTTGAATCCGAGATCGGGTATCTCGATGCGGTTGCTTCCGCAACAGGGCTCATCCGCCGCAAGTCAGCTAACGGGGCGTGGTGTCGGCATCCATTGGCATTCCTAATGGAGGCGGCTGACGATGTTTGTTACAGAGTGATTGACCTAGAAGATGGCTATCGCCTAGGCCGCATAACTTATGTGAAAGCGGAACGGCTGCTTCGTTCGATTGCTACAAAGGTGGAAGATTCAAGGCTCGAAGCTGAACACGATGACGTCACTCGAATTGGCTATCTTCGTGCTGTCGCAATCGCTCGTCTGGTAGAGCAGGTAACTGAAGTTTTCGCAGAGAACGAGGCGTCCATGCTAGAGGGGAAGTTCGACGAATCTTTGTCCGAGCTGATACCAAGCGCGGGCTCTCTCGCAGACATCAAAACAACGATGAAAAAGACGGTTTATGTCACGCGAAACGTCTTAGAGACGGAAGCAGCGGGATTCGAGATTATACCAGGTTTGTTGGATTTATTCTGGTCTGCAGTTTCAGCTGATAGCTCGCAGCGCAATCACCGCCGCGCCCACAAGGTACTTGAGTTAATCCCAGCAGATTTTAGGGGCCCGAAAGGCTACGGAGGCGAAGAGATTTATGCGCGAATGCTAAAGATAGCCGATTACGTTTCTGGTATGACCGATTCCTACGCTCTTTCGCTGTTTCGCAAATTAAATGGCATCGCGCTGCCTACCTGACTACACCCCGAAGCCAACAACAAACAAATGAAAGTGATGACCGTGGTCTAAAGGCGACGATAATTTATACTGCGAGCCGGCACTTATATGGCAGACTTCATTCGTAGGAAACTCCAGGTATTCGTTTCTTCTACCTACCTTGATTTAAAGGAAGAGCGGCAGGCCGCAGTGGAAGCGATCTTGGCAGCGGGCCATATCCCCGCGGGAATGGAACTTTTCACGGCGGGTGACGAATCGCAATTGGAAGTTATTAAGCAGTGGATCGACGAATCGGATGTTTATGTTTTGATCCTCGGCGCGCGGTACGGAAGCATTGATGCTCTCACAGGCAAAAGTTATACCCACATAGAATATGAGTATGCGTTCGGGCAGGCGAAGCCGTTGTTCGCATGTGTAATGCGAGAGTCTGCAATCGAAAAACGGGCGAAGTCTCTTGAACCAGGAATGTACGAACGCGAAAATGCTGAGAAACTGAAGGCGTTCCGTGCCCAGGTTTTGACCAAATTGAGCAAATTCTGGGAGGATCCTAAGGATATAAAAATTGCCGTTACTGAGACGCTTTCCCTCCTCGCTCACCGCCAGCAGCTAACCGGGTGGGTGCGAGCGACGCCTGTCGCTCTCCAGTATGACGAACTCGCTCACTTGCGTGAAGTCCTCTCGGAATGCCGGGCGATGCGCGGTGCGCCGGACCTGCTTACTATACTGCGTGAGGTAGTGCAGAGATGCGACGGTTGCCGTTGGAAAGTTGGCAAGGAAAAGGAATTCATGGCTGCCGTGACGGCGATGCGAAGAAAACCTGGAGAATACGAGGATGCGTTTTGGTGGCTAATTGTTCACGGTGTTTTTGCCTATAATCAAATCGACGAATTCTGTTCCGACTCGAGCACTGGTTGGACCAAAAACATTCATTTGGTGCAGTTCTCAGAACGAGGTATTGCGCTCTTACAGCAACTGCAGATGGAATCGACAAATAAGCCTGTGTCCCGCTGACCGACGTTGATACAGCTGCGCCAGTTCTTATGTTTTAGGTTTCCGGAACGATCATGTTACGTTTGCACTTACGCGTTGTCGCTGACCTTCACGACTACGATTTCCAGCATTTTCGCCTGAATGACCCCCGAAGCTGCCGCACGCCGCGAGATCGACGAACATCTCGTCGTCGCCGGCTGAGCTGTTGATCACGTAATCTCTCGGGGCGCAGTGGCCATTTCTACGGAGCTGTCCACGCACGAAGCCACATCAGTAAACCTAAACTCCTTCGTTTCTTTTCGTGAAAAATTTCGACGCTTTCAAAGAACACGGTGATGTCATCTGGAATATCGCTAATCTTCTGCGCGGTCCTTACCGGCCGCCGCAATATCGCCGGGTGATGGTTCCGCTCACGGTGCTGCGGCGTCTCGATTGTGTGCTGGAGGCGACGAAACACGACGTCATCGCCATGCACAAGGCGCTGAAGGCGGAGACAAAGATCAAGGACGGCGAGAAGGTCCCCAAGCACGACGCCGAGACCATCGAGAAAATCATCAATCAGAAGTTCAAGCTGACCTTCCACAACACGAGCGAATTCACCTTCCAAAAGCTCCTCGGCGATCCCGACAAGCTCGCCCCGAATCTCCTGAAATTCATGGCCGGGTTCTCCACCCGCGCCCGGAAAATCATCGAGAAGTTCAACTTTGCCGACGAAATTGAAAAGCTGGAGGAAGCCAACCGCCTCTACGAAGTCGTCAAGCAAGTCGCTGCGGTGGACCTGCACCCGAAGACTATCCCGAACATCGCGATGGGCTACGTCTTCGAGGATCTGGTCCGGCGTTTCAACGAGCAGGCAAACGAGGAGGCCGGAGACCACTTCACACCGCGCGATGTTATCAAGCTCATGGTGTCACTGCTCTTCACTTACGACGATCTCGTTTACAAGGAAGGCAAGGTCATCAAAATCTATGACCCTACGGCGGGGACGGGCGGTATGCTCTCGGAATCGGAAAAGCTCATCGTCGATCCTGAAACCGGCCTCAACCCCAGCGCCAATCTCGAACTTTTCGGCCAGGAATATAACCCCGAGTCCTACGCCATCTGCGGTTCCGATCTTATGATCAAGGGCGAGGACGTGAAGAACATCATTTACGGTAACACCCTCGGCACCGGCAAAGCCAAAGAAGGATTTGTCGATGGCGACGGCCACCCGGACGAGAAGTTCCACTACATGCTGGCCAATCCACCCTTTGGCGTGGAATGGAAACCCGAGAAAGATCACGTCACCGCCGAGCACGATCAGTTCGGCTTCAAGGGCCGCTTCGGCCCCGGCCTGCCGCGCATCAATGACGGCGCGTTGCTCTTCCTCCTTCACATGATTTCAAAAATGGAGCCCGCACCGAAGGACGGCGGCGAAGGCTCGCGCATCGGCATTGTCTTCAATGGCTCGCCCCTCTTCACCGGCGACGCGGGCAGCGGCGAGAGCAACATCCGCCGCTGGATCATCGAGAACGACATGCTGGAGGCCGTCGTCGGCCTGCCCGACCAGCTTTTCTACAACACCGGCATCTCCACTTACGTCTGGATTGTCACCAACCGGAAGCGCAAGCAGCGCCGGGGCAAGGTACAGCTCATCAACGGCACCGACTTCGCGTGGAAAATGAAAAAGAGCCTCGGCGACAAACGCAAACGCATCGGCGACAGCGCCGAGGGGGCGCCGAATCACATCGAAGTGCTGGCCAAACTCTACGGCGACTTCGCGCACGATGTTCGTCGGACGGTCGGCCAGATCCAGACCAACGTGGACCCCAAGCGCGACCAGACTAAGAGCCTCTTCGTCAGCAAGATTTTCGACAATCAGGACTTCGGCTATCTCAAGATCACCGTTGAGCGCCCGCTGCGGCTGAACTTCGCCGTCACCGACGACCGCATCGGCCGCTTCAAGAAAACCAACGCCTTCGTCGAACTCGCCATCTCCAGGAACCGAAAGGACAAGAAGAAGATCATCGAAGAGGAGCTGCGGGGTGCGGAGGCGCAGGCAGCGATCCTCGAAGTGCTCGACGGCATGAAGGGCGCTTTCGCCGCCGGCCACCTCGTCAAAGACCGGGCCGCCTTCGACGAACAACTCTCCGCCGCTTTCGAGGCGGCGGAAATCACGCTCGATGTCGGCCTCCGCGGCGCGCTCCTCGCCCCCGGCAGCCTCGGCGAGCGCGACCCCAGCGCCGAAATCTGCCGCGACAAGAAAGGCAATCCCGAGCCCGACCCCGAGTTGCGCGACACCGAGAATGTGCCGTTCCCGCCCGGCATCGACTTGCCGCTGCCGCTCGACTACGAGGGCAAGAAGAACAAGGGCAAGGTGGACGTGGAGTCGTTGCTCGATCTCGTGCGCGCCCACTGCGAAGCCTACCTCAAGGCCGAGGTGTTGCCCTACCGGTCGGATGCGTGGATTGACCACAGCAAGGTTAAGGTCGGCTACGAAATTCCCTTCAACCGCCACTTCTACGAATACGAGCCGCCGCGCCCACTGGTGAAGATCGAGAAGGACATCGACGGGCTGGAGAAGGAAATCATGGCCATGCTGAAGGAGGTCACGGCATGAAGCTGCCCGATTATGCGCAGACCAAGCCGAGCGGATTCAAAGGGCTCGGCCACTTGCCGAATCATTGGGAAGTTATCCGTGGGCGATTTGTCATGCACGTCAACCCACCCGCGCCGCGCCTTCGCAGCCTCAAACCGGAAGACGAGGTTTCGTTCGTTCCGATGGACGCGGTGGGAGAGTATGGCGGACTAAACCTCGATCTAACCCGCGTCATCTCGGATGTCTCCAGTGGCTTTACCGAGTTTCAAGATGGCGATGTGGTAGTTGCTAAGATCACGCCCTGCTTCGAGAATGGTAAAGCTGCCCTAGCCCGTGGCTTGTTAAACGGAGCCGCCTATGGAACCACGGAACTTCATGTGCTTCGTGCCGGCGCAACACTGGACCGTGGGTTCCTCTTCTACGTCGCGATTTCGGACAGGTTTCGCAAGCTAGGCGAATCGGAGATGTATGGCGCAGGCGGGCAGAAGCGTGTGCCACCAGAGTTCAACAAGGACTTTCCGATGCCGATGCCGCCCGTCCCCGAGCAGCAGCAAATCGCCGCGTTTCTGGACTGGAAGACCGGGCAGATTGACACGCTGATTGAGAAGAAGCAGCAGCTGCTGGAGAAGCTCAAGGAGAAGCGCATCGCGGTCATCACCCAAGCCGTCACCCAGGGCCTCAACCCCACTGCCCCCCTGTGCGACTCCGGCATCCCCTGGCTCGGCCAAGTGCCAAAGCATTGGGAGGTGAGGCGGTTGAAATTCACCGCGAGCGAGCGTTTGCAGTACGGCGCAAACGAGTCCGCTGAATTGGATGACCTTGATTGTCCGCGATACATCCGCATCACGGACATCAGGGAGGACGGGACCTTACACGAGGACACATTTCGGTCGCTTCCACATGAGGTGGCCGAGCCCTACTTACTGGAAGATGGAGACTTGTTGCTCGCCCGAAGTGGAGCCACGGTTGGGAAGACGTTCCAGTATCTGAAAACTTGGGGAAAAGCCGCGTATGCGGGTTACTTGATCCGATTCCGGGTGGACCTTTCGCTGCTATCGGCACGGTTCGCCTATTACTTCCTACGGTCGAAGTTTTATTGGGCGTGCATCAACGCATCGTTGATTCAAGCAACCATCCAAAATTTTAGTGCGGAGAAATATGCTGATATCAACGTTCCGCTTCCTCCCCTGAAGGAGCAGGAGGCGATTGTTGCTGAACTGGAAAAGCAAAAAGCGACGACCGACAAGCTAGAGGATGCGACAATGGAAGCCATCGACCGCCTCACCGAATACCGCACCGCTCTGATCACCGCTGCGACGACGGGCAAGATCGACGTGCGCACGGTGAAGATTCCCCAGCCCGCAGCGTAGCCATGCCTCTCAATGCTCAAGGCTACTTCAATGCACTCCGGAGCTACCTCAATACCGCTCACTACGAGGTCACGGAAACCGATGCAGGAGGGCGCATCGTGCTAAGGGAAAAAGTATTCGTCGCTGGCTCGCCGCAACCCGTCGAATATCGGGTCCGGCTGACCGTTACCGGCGAGGCCTTGGTGATCAATCTTGACCGGAAGAACCGCAACGGGAACTCCGACCCGCTCTTCCACTTCCTCAACGACAACGCCAAGCCGTGGTCGAAACGGTGCGACTTTGTAGTCTTTCACCGCGTGCGGGAGCGGATCAACGTGCATTGCTTCGAGTTCAAGTCCGCCAGCTTCCCGGATGCGCTGGTTGATCAGTTGGAGTCCAGCGAAGCGTGGTGCCGCGTGTTGCGCAGCACGATCAAACACTACACCGGCGATGCGAAGCCGCTTTACCTGACGAAGTTCGTCCTGTCCTGCCATCCGAACCCTGCGCCTTACCTGGACGCTGCCGGGAAATACCTCCAACGCGATCACTCCATCCGCCATTACCTGTATCCGGACGTGGACGGGCTTTCCCTCGACGCCTTGGACAACACCAACGTCGAATCCATCAACTGAACGCGATGAAGAAGAACACCGAAGCCCGGCTAGAGGACGCGATCACTGAGCACCTGACGACGCAGGCGGGCTATGTCTTCGTGAATTACCGCGAGGGCGTCGCGAAGGATCGCTACGACAAGGCGCGGGCGCTCGATCCGGCTTTGGTGGTGGGTTTCATCCAGGCCACGCAGGAGAAGCTATGGATGAGCCTCGCCGCCATCCACGGGGAGGAGACGCCCAAGGTGGTGGTGGATCATCTGGCGAAGGAGCTGGAGACAAAGGGCATGCTAAAGGTGCTGCGACAAGGCTTCAAGTGCTACGGCAAGTTGCTCCGCGTGGCGGTCTTTGCCCCGAACAATCGGATGAACCCGGACACGCTGGCGCTCTACGGCGAGAACGTGCTGTCGGTTACGCGACAGCTTTACTACGGCACCGAGCATTCCAAGTCGCTCGATCTGGTGCTCTTCCTCAACGGCCTGCCCATCGCGACGGCGGAACTCAAGAGCCCGCTCTCCGGCCAGACGGTCGAAGACGCCAAGCGGCAATATAAGAAGGACCGGGATCATCGGGAACTACTCTTCGATTTCACCAAGCGCACGCTGGTGCATTTCGCCGTGGATCAGGATTTGGTCTTCATGACCACGCGGCTGAGCGGAGACAAGACGCACTTCCTGCCCTTCAACCTCGGCGACCACGGCCACGCGGGGAATCCGCCGGCGGCCGATGGCGGCTATCGCACGGCCTACCTCTGGCGTGAAGTGTGGCAGCGGGACAGCCTGCTAGACATCCTCGGGCACTTCATGCACCTGCAAGTCGAGGAGAAGCGCATTCTCACAGACGAGGGCATCAAGAAGATTACCAAGGAGACGATGATATTTCCGCGGTATCACCAGCTCAACTGCGTGCGGCGGACGGCGGGCCACGCAAAGACGCGCGGGCCGGGACACAATTACCTAATCCAGAACTCCGCCGGCTCGGGTAAGTCCAACTCCATCGCATGGCTCGCGCACCGGCTCTCGTCCCTGCACGACGAGGCGGACAAGAAGATTTTCGATTCCGTAATCGTGGTGACGGATCGCCGCATCCTCGATCAGCAGCTCCAGAACACTATCTACCAGTTCGACCACAAGCAAGGCGTGGTGCAGAAGGTGGACGAGGACACGCGGCAGCTCGTGCAGGCCCTGGCCAACGGCACGCCGATTATCATCACCACGCTGCAAAAGTTTCCCTTCATCGCCGAGACGCTGGAGAAGCTGCGGGAAGAGAACCTTCCCGGCATCGCGATTTCGACGAAGGACAAGCAATTCGCCGTGATCGTGGACGAAGCCCACAGCTCACAATCCGGCGAAAGCGCAATGGACCTCAAAGGAGTGCTCAACGCGGACCGGTTGCAGGAAGAAGCGGCGCAATACGTGGTCAATCAAGGCTTGGACCCGGACGAAGACGCGGATCATCTGGCCGGTGTGGTGCGGGAGATGATGAAGCGCGGCAAGCAGCCGAACTTGAGCTTCTTCGCCTTCACCGCGACGCCGAAATACAAAACGCTGAAGGTCTTTGATGAACCCGGCCCCACGGGGCAGGCCCCGTTCCACCTCTACACGATGCGGCAGGCCATCGAGGAGAAGTTCATCCTCGACGTGCTCAAGAACTATATCACCTACGAGGCGTATTTCCATCTCGTGCAGGTAGGCGACGACGACCCGCACGTGCAGCGCAAGAAGGCCGCGCGGGCCTTGGCTCGGACGCTGACCTTCCACGCAGTCAACCTGCGGACGAAGACCGAAGTCATGGTGGAGCATTTCCGCACGCATGTGAAACACAAGATCGGCGGACGCGCCAAGGCGATGGTCGTGACGGATGGTCGGCTCCATGCCGTGCGGTACAAGCAGGCGTTCGACTCCTACATTGCCGAGAAGGGCTACACCGATGTGAAGACGCTTGTAGCCTTTTCAGGCATCGTGGAAGACCCGGATGCACCGGGGAAGAGCTTCACGGAGGTGGGGATGAATGGCGGCATCAAGGAGAGCGAGCTGCCGGAGCGATTCGACAGCCACGAATACCAAGTGCTGCTCGTGGCGGAGAAGTATCAGACCGGTTTCGATCAACCGTTGCTGCACACGATGTATGTGGACAAGAAACTCACCGGCTTGCAGGCCGTGCAGACACTCTCCCGATTGAACCGCACCTGCGCAGGCAAGGAAGACACCTTCATCCTCGATTTCCGCAACACACCCGAGGAAATTTTCGCCGCCTTCAAGCCCTACTACGAAGACACTCCATCCGAGCCGCTGACGGATGCGCAACATCTCTACCGTCTCCAGCACCAGATCGAAGAGACCCATGTGATTCACGAGGAAGAGGTGAAGGCGTTCTGTGCCGTGTATTTCAGGCCGCGCCGCAAGGAGACCGTCCACGATCAGGCCGAGATGAGCGGTATCCTTGATCAAGCCGTGGAGAGATTCAAAGAGAGGGACGAGGAGGAACGCGAAGAGGTGAAGACCCTGCTCGTGAACTTCCGCAACATGTATGGCTTTCTCTCGCAGGTGATCCCGTATCAGGACTCGGACCTGGAGCGGCTATACACTTACCTGCGCTTTCTGCTTACCAAATTGCCGAAACGCGATACCGGCCCCGGCTACCATCTCGAAGACGAGGTGGAGCTGCAATACTACCGCCTGCAGAAGATCAGCGAAGGCCAGATCGACCTCAACACTGGCGATGGCAAACCGCTCAAAGGCCCGAACGACGTAGGCACTGGGCAAGAAGATCCCAAGATCAAACTCTCGGAATTGATCGACATCCTCAACGAACGCTTCGGCACCGACTTCACCCAGGCCGACCAGCTATTCTTCGACCAGATTCAGGAAGAGGCCATCGAGAGCGAGGCACTGAAGAAAGCCGCCGCCGCGAACTCGAAGGAGGATTTCCGCTACGTCTTCGAGAAGACATTCGAAGGGCTGGTGATTGAGCGGATGGAAGGAAACGAGGAAATCTTCAGCAAGCTGATGGGCGATTCAGAGTTTCGGCGACTGGCGGTCGAACACTTATTGGACAGAACCTATCGGTCGCTCCGGGGCGACGGACTTTGGTCGGCTATTGTTCCTCGAAGCGACTCAAAGATCGTCAAACATGAGGGATACTCGGCCTCGTCCATTTCGGTTCCGCCACGGTTTATCGCTCAACGATTCGAGGCGCAAAAAGCGCTGCATCGTAATCTTGGAGACTCCCCGAAATGGACATCGTTGAATGGTGCAATATGGCAAAAACTTGAGCGAAGCCCGGCGGTTCGGCTTCGGCTCAAGGATTTAGCTTCATTAGCCAAGGAGGGGGGCGGCTCGGTAGAAGAGACGTTCGCGGTGTTAAACGTCTTGAGCAGTTCTAAGGTGGATCTTCTACAGCGGGAATATGTATCAAAAGAGGGATCGGCGGTTTCTGATGAAGAGGTGGGGAAGAAAATAGTCGCTTGGCACCGCGACAAAACACTTTCCAATGAAGAATGGGCCAAATGGGCGAAGAAAGTCATCGTAGAGTGGCGCCCAAAATCTGAGGTGAAGAAGATGGGCAACCCATGAGCACAACGTCCGATTCAGCCTACGCCCTGATTGAGCGCATCAAACAGCACGCGCCCGAAGTGCTCGATCTAGTTACAGCTCAAACGGAGGAAGAGTTTTGCTCCTTCTTCGACCGACTAATGGAGCGAGCGGTCATGCATCTCGAAAAAAACTCCCAGAATTTCGCGCATTGGGATGAAGTCGCAATGACGGCTGTGCTCACAGGATTCTTCAATGGGATGCCTGGGCTTTCTGTCGTGCAGGAAGGCCACTCCAATGGACATGTGGATCTAACAATAGAGGTGCGCCTGGCATCTCCAGTGCAGAGAAGACTTGCTGAGGCAAAAATCGAAGGAGGGCCCGTCAGGCACGAGAAAGGCCTTGAGCAGTTACTTTCACGCTATGTAACGGGGCGGGAGAAATCGAGCTGGCTTATTCTTTACGTGAATCGTCCGAACATCAAAGGACGGATGCAGGGACTACGCGAAAACTTAGATCGCAACCGCCCCCATAAACAGTCGGGTGCCTGCGGCCCGCACCTTATCAACTGGGCGTTCGTATCAGTACATAGCCACTCTAGCGGTGAAATGGTTCGCGTATCTCATATCGGATGCAACCTCCACCACTCGTAAATGGCCGCATGACGAGACGGATCGGACGAAAACCCCGGGCCCAAATGATTCATCAAAAGAGTAAGAATCGCGTATATCGAAAGCGCGACGGCCCATTTTGAACAGCTTCTAAAGCTAGCAATTATGGCCGTTCCAGAATTTCAAGAGTTTCACCTTCCTGTTCTACAGGCGTGTGCTGACGGTGGAGTCCATCGTCCGCGCGAGATGGCGTTACGCATGGCGGCAACCTTCAAATTGTCAGAGCAAGACATCGAGGAAATGCTCCCAAGTGGAACCCAATCCAAATTGGAGAACAGAGTGAACTGGGCTCTGTACGACTTATTTCGTGCGGGATTGTTAGCCCGCCCTGTTAAGGGTAGATATTCGATATCTGATCAGGGAAAGAAAGTGCTTAAGGAACCACCGCCGCGGATAGACCGGGAGTTTCTGATGCAGTTTCCGGCGTTCAAGAAGTTCGCTACCGCACATCAAAAGCAACCAAGCGCCGCGCTCACGGGGTCGCTGACCGCCGCCATCGAAACGCAACAAACACCTGACGAGCAAATCGAGCAAGCGTCCCATGAACTTAACCAGACACTTCTCGCGGACATTGCAGATCAGGTCGCAAAAATGGACCCGTTTCGATTCGAGCAACTCGTTGTGGATTTACTATCCGCTATGGGGTATGGCGGCTCGCGCGAAGAGGCTGGTAAAGTCACCAAGAAGTCCGGCGACGAAGGCATCGATGGAGTAATTAACGAGGACCGGCTAGGACTCGACGTGATCTACATTCAGGCGAAGCGCTGGCAAGGTCAGGTGGGCAGGAAAGAAGTTCAGAGCTTTGTCGGAGCGCTAGCTGGTAAACAAGCGCACAAAGGCGTGTTTATTACTACAAGCACATACAGTTCAAATGCGGTCGAGTTTGCTCGGGCAGTGCCGCAGAAGGTGATTCTAATCGATGGTGAGCGATTAGGAGCCCTCATGATCGAGCACAATATCGGCGTATCTGTCGCTCGGACGGTTCAGATTAAAAAGGTCGACACCGACTATTTCGAAGAATCGTAATCAATTATCGGACTACATGCGGCCTTAGTGGAACCTCCATTCCATGTTCACTGATGGAGAGGTGATAAGAAAATCATGAAATCTCATGTCAAACCTTGGTCGGTTGGAATCATTGCGGGATTAGCAGTGCTTGTTCTTTGGCTAGGAGCGTTAGTCCTGGTGCCGCGAATATATGGCAAACCTGAATCTCCGGGCGTCTTCGGTGATATGTTCGGGGCGCTAAATGCGCTATTTACGGGGCTAGCGCTCGTTGGTGTCACAGTCACTGTTTGGATGCAACGCGTACAGTTCCTTTATCAATTGGATGCGCACGAAGAATCGGAACGCCGAAATACCGAGCAGCTCGCCATGACTAAGGAACAGCTCGAAATCGCACGTCAGGAAATCGCAATGGAGCGAGAACGAATTGCACGCGAGGCGGAGCCATTGTTAATATTCACGGCGGGAAATAGTCAGCCGCACTTATTCATAATGAAGTTCGTTAACCGTGGCGGAGCAGTCAAGCAACCGAGATTTAGCTCTGGATGGGCTAAGATTTACCTTACTCCAGACGATGCGTACATAGGGCGCGATCAAATAGGACACTTGTCTTTCGAAAATCCAGCTAGGCCGGCGATGTTTGATTTTGAATACGTCCGGGTGCGTGATGGCGTAATCGGAAAGGAGCGATATGTTTTCTATCCGGACGAAATGAAAATCGCGCGGAACCCGACTGTTGCCGTACCTTGAGGCAGCCCAGCAAAGGATAGGCGGCCCAAGCCTGAGAGGGCTGGCCAAGCAAGGTCAGGGCCGGGCCAAACGGGGTCAGTCCGTGAATTGTTAGCCGTTACAGCGCGTCGCCCTCGCCAAGGCGTAAGCAGGCAATTAGCAATTTACGGACTGGCTTCATCCGGGCGGTTCCCTGCTAGGTCCAGCTTCTTTATGCTTTCCGAAAAATCTCACGCTTTCGTCGATGAATCCGGAGACACATCGTTCAAAGTGTCGACCGTTGGAGTTTCAACGCATTTCGTGGTAGCGGTTGTTCTTGTAAAATCGGCTCAACTGGCGCGGGCGGTCGCAACCGCGGACGAAGTTCGAAAGAAACATTTTCAATCGTCCGAAATGAAATCGAGCGGAGTAGGGGGGAATGACGAACGCCGTATTCGGATTCTGAACGATCTTCATTCTCTGCCTGCGTCCTATTACCTATTTGTCGTCGACAAGCGTAGAATATCCAAAGACTTCGGGCTGATATTTAAGCGCCCCTTCATCAAGTTTCTTGCTGGAAAAGTCTATAATCGACTGTTTCGAACGTTTCCGAATCTGGACGTCGTATCTGACAACCACGGGAGCGATGAATTTATCCAAAGTCTGATCAGCTATGTGAGGTCTAATCATCAGCCAACGTTGTTCGAGAGGTCTACGTTTGCATGCGCTGAAAGCCGTTCCGAACCGCTCGTTCAAGTCGCAGATATAATTGCGGGATCGGTGGCCAGGCTTTTTGATGAGACGAGAAAATCCGCCGTGCCCGAGGCGATTTTGCGAGCGCTCAAAGGTAAAATCGTTTGTCTCGAAGAATGGCCGCCGGTCTATCACGCACTCACGGCCAGTATATCAACCGCCGTCGCGACAGACCACGACTCGATGGTCAGCGAATACTGCAAGAACCAAGTGACCCTTTACCTGGAGGCCTTGAATGATGAGAGCGATGAAGACCGACTGAGAGAGGCAGCGTTAACTTACTTGGCGGACCAGTCGCGTTACCGTGAAACCGATCGATACGTTAGCGGGGCGGAGATCGTATCGCACCTCGAAAGCATAGGATTTACCGACCAGAGCTTGCACATGCTGCGTTCAAACGTTATTAATCACTTCAGAGACAACGGCGTGATTATTGCTAGCAATAACACCGGATACAAGATACCCACCAAAGTGAGCGACATCGCAAACTACGTCGATCGTTGCGACGCGGTGATTGAACCAATGGTCTCGCGGTTACGGAGCGCGCGCGAGCAGATCCTTATGATGAGTCACAACACTCTGGACATTCTCGGTTCGGACCGCTTGCTTTTTTTAAAGGGGGTCGTGGATCGCGCTCCCCTGAGCCAATCATGACTGGGTTCGTCGGAAGGGGTCATGCTAGGAATCGGGATAAAGCTGCTTTAATGTCGGGCCGATCCAAGGCGCCGGTCGCGCGGTAGCGGTGGAGGAGGGGGCCAAGGCTGCTGGCGGCGCCCATTTGCAGGCGTTGCGCAAGCCAGGCTCGTGTTTTTGGGCGCTGAAGGGATATGCCGGTGTATCCTATTATGCAAAGGCCTCGCGATTTTCCGGGAGAAAGATCGGCGTGGAGTTAATCCATTTTTTGCCTCTTCTCGCTTTTATAGTTTATCGGCAATCAGCAACGACGGAGCCCACTGCGAGAGTCAGTCTTTCGGTAATCTTCGTAATGTGGGTAATTGTATATGGGGGGGTGATGGTTGGCAGGGGCCTCACGGTCCCACCTGAGGCTGCTTCGACCCATGGGTAACTTATCGCGCAACTTCGGCCCTCGATCCGACGGCGGCTCAGACCGATTCGATCGGGCGGGTCGATCCAACGCGGCCAGCCGCTGTTTGTTGTAGAATAAGGCCGGAGCTTGGGGCACCGTTCTGCTCGGCCCAAAAGGCTACGCACTACGTGGCATTTGCCGGTAGACGAAAGGCTCCGTGGGGCGTGGCGTACATCGCACTACGTACATCCCCCGCTCGAACTGGGATCGCGCGTCTGCAACGGTTTTGGCTCGGTCGCGCTTTCAAGGCGGAGGCCGGTTGCCTTCAGATCCCCATGTTGTCGAACCCCGTTGAATTTTCGGCGCTGCAAAAGGTGCAAAATGATTTGGGGATGTTTGTCGCCACTGAGCACGCGACGTCCCGCGAGGCGATGCACCGGCAATGGGCGACGCCCGTCAAGGAGCGTGTGGAGGAGGGGACTTGCATCGCAGGATTGAAGGCCACCGTTCGGATGTCCCCGAAGGTATGGCGTCTGGAGTGCGCCGCCAACGACTCGCGCTTCCGCGAGGGCGATTTCGTCCGCTTGAGCCGCGGGGATCCGCAGCTGCCGTTTGGCGAGGCGATCATCCAAGCCATCAGTGACACCCACGTTGAGGTACTAATCTGGAGAGAATGCGGTGAGCTTCCCTGTAATGTCGGCGAAAAGGGACTCTGCCTGGATGAATCCTTCTTTAATTTGGAAGAGCGTTATCGCGCGGCAATCGAGGACCTCGGCAAGACTGCCGTCGGCCGGGACCTCATTCTCCCGTTACTGGGCGGCGCGATGAAGCCGAAGGTCGATGCGGGCGAGTATCAGGATGCCTTTGACGGTGCGACGAGCGACGGGATGAACGACCGTCAGGCCGAAGCAGTGGCCAATGCCGTGGCCTCGGACGTGTGTTGGCTGATCCATGGTCCGCCGGGAACGGGCAAGACCCGGGTGCTGGCGTGGATCATCGCCGACTTGCTGGCCAAGGGTCAGCGGATCCTCGTCACGAGTTTCACCCATCGAGCGATTAATAACCTGCTATCCGCCGTCGCGGCCCGCAGTCCGGACTCCCGCTATATCGCAAAGATCGGTCCGTTCAAGGACCCCAATCTCCCCGCGGCGATTGAACAACGGCAGAGTTTTGCCGAGCTCTCTTTCGCCCAGCACGCGGGCGGCTACGTGATTGCTGCGACCCCATTCGCATTACGGTCATCCCGCCTGCGTGGGAAAGATTTCGATACGGTGGTGGTCGACGAGGCTAGTCAGGTGACGGTCCCGTTGGCCGTGATGGCGATGCTGGCAGGTCGGAAATATATCTTTGCGGGAGATCATCAGCAGCTGCCTCCGGTGACAGCGAGCCTGACGCCGGAAGAAGCGGTGAAGATGTCCATTTTCGGTCGGCTGGAAGGACGGGGCTTCGACACCTCGCTTAATATCACGCATCGGCTGAACGGGGAGCTGTGCCGCTGGCCGAGCGATCAGTTTTATTATTCTGAATTGGTCTCACATTCCAGAGCGGCCGGGCGGAAGCTCGTGTTGTCGCGGTGTGCGTCAGCCTGGCAATCGGCATTGGGTGCGAGTTCGTCGAGTGCGGTCTGGTTGGCCGTCGAACACCACGACTGCCGAACCGAAGCGCCGGAGGAAGTGACTCTGATCGTCGACCTGTTGCGGACATTGGTCGACGGCGGGCTGGCTTGGAAAGAGGTTGGCGTGGTCGTCCCCTTCAGGCGGCAGGCGCGAAAAATCCGACAGCACCTGAGTGGCAAGCTGCCAGAGCGCGTGCCACCCGCTGAGCTCACCATCGACACGGTGGAACGCATGCAGGGGCAGGAACGGACAGCGATCATCGTGTCGTATACTACGTCCGATGTGAATTTCGCGGAGCGGCTGAAGGAGTTCCTGTTTTTGCCGCAGCGACTGAACGTCGGTGCCACGCGGGCGTCGTCGAAACTAATTCTGGTGGCGAGCCCGGCTTTGTTGGAGTTCGCGCACGAGCGGGCGGAGCGCGACCGCGGTTGTGCCTGCTTCGCGTCTTTATTGCAAAGTGCGCAGCGCATCGATGTGGCGCTGCCGCAGGCGCACGTTTAAAATATGGCTCGAATCTTGCCCGATCCCTTGGTTGGAACGTTTACGCCTGAGGTGTTGCGGGTGCATCG
>JADMIO011435038.1_pt1 | contig 19490 bp, 14 predicted proteins | sample 8958161 | NCBI WGS metagenome assembly JADMIO01 (sample SAMN16585339, study PRJNA669376) | soil metagenome | isolation source: Crop rotation soil | place: USA: Cullars Rotation, Alabama | collected 2011
ACCACCACCGCCTGCCGCGGCACCCAAGCCACCACCAACGCTGCCGCCAGTCACCGCACCTGCGCTCAAGCCGCTACCGGCGCCTGCACCCACGGCTGCGCCGAAACCGCCGCCGGCGCCTGCACCCGCCCCGGCGCCGAAACCCCCGCCGTCGGCGAAGCCACCGTTGGCTGCGGCCGCTTCGATCACCGCCGCGGCCGTGCTCGCCGGGCTCGCGAGCCAACCGAACGGCGACTCCGATCGCGACGGCGTCGAGAACGCGAAGGACGAGTGTCCCGTCGCGCCGGGGCCGCGGACGGGCACGCCGAGCGGTTGTCCCGAGGGGCATCGCGTCGACCTGGACAAGGGCAAGATCGAGCTGCTCAAGCCGATCAAGTTCGACGAGGGCGCGAGCGCGCCGAGCGCGAAGAACGACGCACAGCTGGACGAGCTCGCGGCGACGCTCCAGGCCAACCCGAAGATGAAGGTGCTGATCGAGGCCCACACCGGCGAAGACGCTTCCCCCGATGCGAGCACCGCGCTCACCCAGAAGCGCGCGGCGTCCGTTCGAAAAGCGCTGGCCACTCGCGGCGTCGCACCCGGGCGGATGAGCGCCTACGGGTGCGGGCAGAACCGACCCGTCGCGCCCAACAATGTCCCGTGGGGTCGCAAGAAGAACGAGCGCATCGAGCTCCACGTGCTCGACCCTGCGCCGACCTCGGGGCTACAATCGACCGAAGGCTGCGTTGCCAGCGAGTGAGAGATGGCCAACCCGGAAGGGCGCCACGGGGCTATACGAGTGGAGTGCGAGGTCGATGGGGTCACCGTGACATTGGCCCCCGATCAGCTGCGGCCGTCGGGTGCCTTCGTCCCGGCATCGATGGACAGTGGGACCGCGTCGGCGCCTCGCGGCGACGCTTCGTTGCAGCCGATCGACGCCGAGATAGAGCTCATCCTGCGCTCGCCGGTCGGTGAAGCGGTCCTGCGCGCCCTGGTCGTGCAGGTCATCACGCTCGAACAGGCCGCGCAGAGCGGTCGCAAGCCGGGCTACGGCGTGCTGTTCCTCGACCTCGTCGACGACCAGCGTGCGTTCATCGGCCTCACGCTCGACGCGCTCGATCGCGCGGAGCGCGCCGCGCAAGCGGCCCAAGCGGCCGAGACCAGGCGGCGGCTGACGCCGACGCGGCCGCGCCCGCGCATTCCGTCGAGCCCGCTCGAGCCGCCGTCGATCGCCACCCGCAAACGCAAGCTGTGCGCCGAGGGCAGCGAGACCTTGCGCAGGCTTCAGACGGAGCTCCAGAAGCTGCCTGCTCGCTCGCCGTTCGCGGTGCTGGGACTCGAGCAGGACGCAGACGCGGAGACCGCGCGACTGGCCTATCTCACGGTGTCCAAGCGGTACCACCCGCACGTCTACGCGCGGTTCGACAGCGAGGAGATCAACACCGCCGCGACCGATCTGTTCATCGCGTACAAGCGCGCCTACACCACGGTGCGCAGCAGCATAAGGCCGCCGAAGCAGCCTTCTGCTCCGACGACCACGAGCGCCGCGCCGCGTCCCGAAAGGCCCCCGACCCTTCCGCCTCCGGCAGCCGTGGTGCCCGTCATCGTGAAGACCGAAGTGACGCAGCAGCGCCACTCGATCCCGGTGAAGCACGGCCCCTCGCCGCTGTCGCCGCAGTTGACGCGCAGCTCGATCCCGGTTCGTGCGCCGGCGGTCACGAGCGACCGTCCGGCGCAGACGGGACGGCGGGCCGCGGTCGACGCGGACATGGCGCTCAGCGCGGCGCTCAAACACCTGGCCGGCTCGCGCTTCGATCAAGCCGAGCTCGAGCTCGAGCGGCTATGCGAGCAGCACCCCGAGCACCGCGACAGCCAGGTATGGCTCCACGTGTGCAGGGCGCGCCGGCTCAAGGCCGCGCGCCGGCCCGAGGCAGCGTTGGACCACTATCGCGCGGTGCTCGCGATCGACCCCGAGCACCGCGAGGCGATCGAGCACGTCGGTCGCGGCAAGAAGCGCGGCGGCGGCCTGGTCGGCAAGTGGTTCAGCGGAGACGACGAATGATGGGGACGCCATGGGGCGCATGATCGGCATCGACCTGGGCACGACCAACACGTGCGCCGCGGCGATCCAGGGCGGCAACCCGGTCGTCATTCCCACGCGCCAGGGCCAGCGCACGATGCCGTCGGTCGTCGCGTTCACGGATCAGGGCGACGAGATCTGCGGCGTCGTCGCGCAGCGCCAGGCGATCACCAACCCGCACCGCACGATCTTCGCGGTCAAGCGCCTGATCGGCCGCAAGCTCGACGACCGCGCGATCAAGGACTGGATCGGCGCGGTGCCGTACCAGATCGTCGCCGCGCCGAACGGCGACGCGTGGGTCCGCACGCGCGATCGGGACTACAGCCCGCAGGAGATCTCGGCCTCCGTGCTGCAGGAAGTGAAGGCCGCGGCCGAGGACTTCCTGGGCAGCGAGGTCACCGACGCCGTCATCACGGTGCCCGCTTACTTCAACGACGGCCAGCGGCAGGCGACCAAGGACGCCGGCGCGATCGCGGGGCTGCGCGTGCGCAACATCCTCAACGAGCCCACGGCCGCCGCGCTCGGCTACGGCATCGACAAGAACAAGGACCAGACGCTCGCCATCTTCGATCTGGGCGGCGGCACGTTCGACGTGACCATCATGCGCGCGAGCGGCTCGGTGTTCGAAGTGCTCGCGACGCACGGCGATACGTTCCTGGGCGGCGACGACTTCGATCGCGCGCTGATGGAGCACCTGATCGCGGAGTTCCAGCGCGAGAACTCGATCGACCTGCACGGCGACCCGGTCGCGCTGCAGCGCCTGCGCGAAGCCGCGGAGATGGCGAAGAAGGAGCTCTCCAGCGCGACGACGACCAGCATCAACCTGCCGTTCATCGCAGCAGGAGCACGCGGCCCACTGCACATCCGGCACAACGTGGTCGAGCGCAGCCTGCTCGAGCGGCTCACCAAGGACTTGATCGCGCGCCTGCAGGCACCGTGCGAGCGCGCGCTCGCCGACGCCGGGCTCACGGCGGCGAAGCTCGACCAGGTGCTGCTGGTCGGCGGAATGAGCCGGATGCCGGCGGTGCAGCGCAAGGTCGAGGACATCTTCGGCAAGATCAGCGCGAAGGACGTCAACCCCGACGAGATCGTCGCGGTCGGCGCCGCCCGCCAGTGCGCGATCATGAGCGGCGAGATCGAGGACGTGGTGCTGCTCGATGTGACTCCACACTCGCTCGGCGTGCGCGTGCGGGACGACAAGATGTCGGTCGTGATCGGCAAGAACACCACCATCCCGACCAGCGAGAAGAAGCTGTTCGCGACCACGCGCGACAACCAGAACTTCGTCGAGATCATGGTGTACCAGGGCGAGAACGCGCTGGTGGACCACAACACGTTCCTCGGCCGGGTGGTGCTCGGCGACCTCCCGGCGAACCGCGCAGGCAACGTGAACGTCGAGGTGACCTTCCTGCTCGACGCCGACGGCGTGCTGAACGTCAGCGCCCGCGAGGTCACGACCGGCAAGGAAGCGTCGGTGCAGATCGCGGCATCGGGCGGGCTGTCCAAAGGACAGGTCCAGCACCTGGCCAACGCTCGCCGTCAGCCGGCCGCCGCTGCGACCGTGTGAACGGTCTCATAGTCGACTCCACCAAAACGGGCATACAGATGGCGTCATGCAAGCGCCAGCCGTGGGGCCGTCACACCCGACCTGGCAGCACGCCTGCACCGCAGCGACGGTGCCTGCCAGGAGGGTCCGGATGGAGGCGAACGCGGCCGGCCGACCATTGCTCGAGCCCGACCGTTTTTTTGCTGCGCCGCGCGACGGCTCGGCCGCCGCGGGCGACGCGCAGTGCCGCGCGGTCGAGCGTCTGGTGCAACGCTGCGCAGAGCTGCGCCCGCACCTGAGCTCGGTCGACGCGCTGGACGCGTTCGTGCACTCCCAGCCCGACCCCGCACGAGTCCGCCGGCGCATGTCGCTGGCTCTGGCGATCGAAGTCCCCGACTTCGATCGCACCTACGGCCTGATCGCCCGCCGCGAGCTCGAGCTGTTTCGAACCGTCGCGACCAGACGTCCGGCCGCCATCGTTTGGGTGTTCGCATGACCACGAAGACAAAACCGCCACAGCTGGCGCCCGCCGACGAGCGATTGCGCTATGCTCCCGCGCCGATGGCTGCCCCGGTCGAGCTCCTGCGCAAAGTGTCGATGCTCAGCGGTCTGGGCGACGGCGAGCTCAGCGCAATCGCGTCGATTGCGCAGCGCAAGCGGTACGCGCCGCACGAGGTCGTGGTGCAGCAAGCCGACGCGGGCGGTGAGCTGTTCGTCATCATCGCCGGTCACCTCAAGGCGGTGAGCTCCGGCGCCGACGGCCGCGACAACGCGCTCTCCATCATGGGCCCCGGAGAAGTCTTCGGTGAAATCTCGTTGCTCGACGGCTTCCCGCGCTCGGCGACGATCGAAGCGCTCGATCGCTGCGAGCTGCTGATCATCCGCCGCGATCCGTTCCTGCGTTTCCTCGAGAGCTCGCCGCGGACTTCGATCGAGCTGCTCAAGGTCTTGACCGGCCGAGTGCGCAAGCTGACCGAGCGCTCCGAGGACATCGCGTTCCTGCGCGTCGGCGGCCGCCTCGCGAAGCGCGTGGCCGAGCTGGCGGAGAGCTACGGCGCGAAGCTCCCGGACGGCAGCTACCGCGTGCCGTTCAAGCTCTCGCAGCAAGAGATCGGCGACTTGGTCAACGCCACCCGTGAGAGCGCCAACAAACAGATCAAGCAGTGGGAAGACGAAGGCATCGTCGCCCAGGAGTCCGGCCACTTGATCGTGAAGGACCTCCAACGCCTCCGCGCCCACGGCGGCGAGATATAGCGATCAGCAAGGACGCGTCCCTGCCGATCAGAAGTGGACGTTCACGCCGGCGGCGATGATGTCGAAGTTGGAGGTGTACTTGCCGGCGTTGATGATCGTGGGCGGCTGACCGGCCGCCGTCTTGGAGACGATCTGGGTGAGGCGGGCTGTCCCGTCCGGCGAGCCCTGCGACATCTCCTCGAGCACCATCTGGCCGTGGCCCGCGCGATCGACCAGCGCGCCGACCGTCTTGTCCATGTTCTGCGGGACGGTGCCGCCGGTCGCGGCGAGGTCCGCGTCGATCATATTGCGCTCTTTGTGCTGGGGCGGCGCGACGATCACCGTCTCCTGGAAGATGTGCGCGTAGGACAGGACGAAGTCGACCGACTTCGCCACGCGCACGATCACGCCGCCGTGCACTCCCGTGCGCGCGAGCGGGAAGAAGTCGATCTGCATGTACTCGGGCTCGATGCCGGTCGTCTCGTGGTGCACGCCCGCGCTGACACCGAGTACGCCCGGCATGAGCGTGTAGCTCCCGCCGAGCTTCGCGACGAGCTGGTCCTTCCAGTGCTTCTGGATGGTCGTGCTGGTGGGCGCGTCGGTCATGCTCACCTCGCCCGTCGTCGCGCTCTCGAACTGGATCTGGCTCTGCTTGAACTTCAACCGCTGCGCGTCGTTGCGGGCGTTGAGCTGATACTCGACGTCGAGCTCGATGTCCCAGCGCTCGTCCTGCAGGGTGTCGTGGACGACGTCGGGAGTGGACGCGTCCGCTTCCCAGCGCCCGGTGCCCGCCGACCGCGGCGCGAAGCGGTCCGCGTAGCGCACGCCGGCACGCAGCTTCCACGGCATCTTCTGATTGAGCGACAGGATCGGGATCTGGCTCGTCGTTCGCGGCACCAGCGCCGGGTCGAAGATGCCCGACGTCAGGTCGATGTCGCCCGTGGCCTCGATGTCGTCCTGGAAGCGAAAGCCCACCACGGCGTCGATGGAGTCGATCGGGACCACGTGCACCGACGCGGTGAGCGCGGGGATGAACCAGTCCTGCGCCTTCACGTGGGCGACGATGTCGTTCGACGGGATGTTGCCGCCGACGGCAGCCGCCATCGTGTAGTTGTTGGCGGCGATGATGCCCCACTCGAACGCAAGCCCGATGCGGAGCGCGTCGGTGATCCGGTAGCCGGCGCCGATGGTGGGAAACAGCCCGAGGTTGTTCGAATCGAGCAGCATGTACCGCGTGGCAGCCGGACGAAGGTCGCCGTCGTCGCCGCGGATCACGCCGTACTCGCCGCCCCAGCGCCCATTCGGCGTCACGGCGGGGAAGATGAACCCGAAGCCGATGCCGAGGTCCTCGGTCACGCGCCGCGTCCACGCGATCTGCGGGATTGGGGTGATCCGCTGGTCCATGCACACCTGATCGTAGGGATCGGTGTAGTAAGCCTGCTCGACCGCGATCGGCGGCATCTGCGCATCGTCGATCTCTTTCAGCCGCAGCAGGCGCGCCGGACCGCCGTCCGGATCGGGCAGGCGGCTCGCCTTGCCGCCGAGGTAGGTGCCCCAACCGTAGTAGCCCGACGGATCGACGCAGGCATCGAGCAGAGCGAGGTTCAGGTTGATCAGAAACTGACTGCCGCGGAGCTCCGCGAGACCCGCGGGGTTGTGCGCGAGCACCATCGGGTCGTCGGCACGCGCGGTCACCGCGCCGCCGCGGCCCAACGCCTGCGCGCCCTGCCCCGAGTACTCGAGACCGCCGGCGCGTGCCTGGCTTGCGGCGAGCAAGGACCAGGCGAGCAATCCGGCGGCGAGGATCTTGTCGCGCATGACCGTGCGTCTTTCCGGCGGCAGAACGACGAAGTGCGGCACCCTTGATAGATGCCGCACTCCGGCAATTCAAGAACCGTTGCTCGGTTTGATCTCAGTCCGGGAAGGTCGCGGCGCGTACGGCAGCGCAGTCGAAGTCCTGATCGAGGTCGCCGAGGCGCACGATCGAGGAGCGCGGGCCGGGGCTCGCCGTTTGATCGAGCGGACAGCCGGCGCCGGCGCAACCGTCGGGACACTCGCACGACGACTTCATGATGTTGGTCGGAGGCTTGTCCCCCTTCTTGAGGATGTTGTACGTGGGCGCCTGCTCGTCGATGAACTTGGCTTCGTCGATGCTGCACTCGTGGCCGTCGGTCGCGATGCAGTCCCACACACGCGAGTCGAGGAACTCGGCGACGGCGTCGCCCGAGCCGCTCTTGCAGTCGCTGCCGATCGCGCCCATGCCGCCGAGCCGCGTGCGCAGACCGATGTAGAGCGTCTCCGCGCGCACGCTGTCGTCGAATACGCCGGTGATCGCGTCGAACGGCGCGCCGCGGAAGACGACCGGGTCGGTGCCCGTGCCGCAGCCGCTCGCCGCGTAGTTCGTGCCGATCTTACCCATGCGGATGGTGATGCCGGGCTTGCTGTCACCGTCGTCGTCGGGGAAGCACATCTCGCCGGTCTTCATGTCGCCGCACGAGAAGGTGCCGGTCTCCGCAGGCCCCGGCCAGGGATCGTTCTCTTTCGCGAGCTTGATGCCGACGAGGCCGGTCGCGATGTCGATTGAGAGGGTCTCCCCCGGCTCGAAGCCCGAGGTCATGCCATTGGTCTTGAAGTGCGGCATCGACGGCTTGTCCCAGACTTCATTCGGGATCTCGATCTGGAACGCATCGCACGCGGCGTAGCTGACGAACGGCGGCAGCTCGGTGCCGCAGCCCTTGATGTCGCCCATGCCCTTGCCGTCGGCGCACACGCCCGAGAGCTTGCCCATCAGGTACACCGTGATGTTGCCGCGGCCCGGGTCGACGATCGGCGTCGGGGTGTCCTGCGCCCACCACACGTCGACCACCGTCCTGATCGCGAACGTGCCGGACGCGCTCGACGCGCACATGCCCTCTGGGTCGCCGCCGCGCGGTCCGCAGTCGACCATCGCGGGCGGCTCGCTGCCGGCGCTGCCGCCTGCGCCGCTGTCACCGCCGCCGCCGCTGCCCGAGGTCATGCTCGTGCCGGCGCTGCCGCCGCCGCCGGCCGTCGACGTGCCGCCGCTGCCGCCGGCCATCGACATGTTGCCGCTCGCGCCGGCCATCGACATGTTGCCGCTCGCGCCCGGCGTGCTGCCGCTCGCCCCGGGCGTGCCGCTGGCTCCTCCCGAGCCGGCGTCGTCGTCATCGCCGCCGCCGCCGCAAGCACCCGCCAGCGCCATGAGCGCGCCCAATGTCATGATCGAAAAGTTGTTACGACTCATCATTCGCTCTCCCGTGCACGCGCGCGACACGACTGCCCCACGACGCGACCTGACCTGACCTAAACCCGTTCGTTGTTCCTAGCAGCTGCTTGCTCCGTGACCAGCGCGACGATGCGCGCGAGAAAACACTGAGTGCCTGCGACCGCGCGAGTCATGACTCGGGTCGCAGGTCGGGTCGCCACACGGGCAGCACCACGCGATAGGCGAGCGTGAACGTGATCGGCGCGAAGAACAGGTGCATGCCGTACGAGTCGACGTTGTCGTAGCCGAACGTCGGGCCGGGGTGGAACAGCAGCTGAAAGAAGAAGATGTCGTTGCGCCGCACGAAGCCCGGACGCGTGATCAGCGCGAACCCGTAGTTGAATTGAGTGAACCGGTTGTCGCCCAACCCGAAGTTCATGATCTGCATGGTGGGCGCGAAGCTGCCGAGGTCGCGGTGCTTCAAGAACAACATGATGTCGGACTTGAAGAACATGCCGTCGTGCACCACGCCCAGGCGCCAGTCGAACGTGCGCTCTGGGCTGCCCTGGAAGTGCATCGTGTTGATCGCGTTGAGCAGGACGTAGTCATTGATCGGCAGCGAGACGGTCGCGCGACCTTCGCCCATGGCGTACGTCGACGTGGTCACGTCGCCGTCCACGTCGCGCAGGCGGCGGTGGTGCCGGTCGAGGTCCTCGTTCGGCTCGAACGTCAAGGTGTGCGTATCTCGCCGGAACCCGCCGCTCGCGCCCAAGGTCAGCACCAGGATCCGCAGCTCGACGTCGGCCTGCGACTCGAAGAACGGAACCGTGTAGAGCGCGCTCCCGCGCAAGGTCAGCTGATTGACCTGACTGTAGATGGGCGTCCGGCTCTCGAGGCCCGCCTGCACGCCCGGGAACACCAGGTCGACGTTCGCGTCGAGCCCCTCGGGCTGTGCGGCGATCATCCAGTCGCGGGGCTGATCGGCGTGCGCGCTGCGCGCGACAGCTGAAGTAAGCAGCAGCGTTGCGGCAAGCACCGCACAGCTTCTAAAGCTCGACACGTTCAGCACGACCCGCTTCGTCAGAGACCCTGGGACCACCCACCGCGCAGCGCAGACTAGACGACTGGTGAGACATTGCAAGCCCCGCGGGTCAGGATTGGCTCGCCCAGTCAACGCACGCGATGACTCACTCGCCAACGCCAGTGGCCGCACGTTGAATTAGCTGCAAATGCGGCGCGCACGCGTGTCTGAGTCGCGCGACTTATCGGCGGAGACCGCGGTCTTGGTTAGGCCGGCGCTTCAAATGTTCGCGACGCCGATCATGCCGTTCACTCGAGCAGCGCGTGCTCGGTCGCGAACAAGGTCGCGGCCGCTCGGCTCGAGGTCCCGATCTTCGCGTACACGTGCGCGACGTGGTGCTGGACGGTGCGCGGAGAAATGTCGAGGTCGGCGGCGATCTGCTTGTTGCTCTTGCCGCGCGCGAGGCGCCGCAGCACCTCGACCTCGCGGTCGCTCAACCCGCAGGGCCACTCGGCGGCGATCCTCGCCGGAGCGTGACCTGCAGCTGAAAGCACGGCACTCACCGCGTCGCGATCGAGGCGACCTTCGCGCGCGAGATCGCGCACGATCACTTCAGCTGCCGGGGCGCCGAGCGCGGCGCGCTGCGGGCGCGGCTCGCGGAGCGCGTGGTAGCAGTCGGCGGCCGCGATCACCCGCGCTTCGCGCTCGATCATCGCCGCCGGCAGCGCGCGGTGGTAACCGCCGCCGTCGAGCCGCTCGTGCGCGGCCGCGGCCAGCGCGCACAGCGGGCGCAGCGCGGGCGCCTGGAACAGCACGCGCTCCGTGTAATAAGCGTGCAGCCTCACGCGTTCCCACTCGGCGATCGACAGCGCGCCGGGCTTGTCCCAGATGCCGGTCGGCACCGCGACTCGACCGAGGTCGTGCAGCAGCGCGCTGCGTCGCACGCGCGTGCAGGCTTCGGCGTCGAGCCCGAGCAGACCCGCAGCGCGCTCGGCGAGCGCGGCGACGCCGTGGGAGTGGCCCGCGGTGAACGTCGACTTCAGGTCGGCGACGTGCGCGAACACGCGGGCGACGTCGTCGATGCGCGCGGCGGACACGCGCGCCGCCGGTTCGGGCTCGCTGTCGAGGAAGCGCTGCCAGATTGTGGGCAGCGCGAGCAGCGCCATCAGCTCCGCGCCATCGCGCTGCAGCGCCGCCGCGATCGTCGGATCGAAGTGCTTGCCGGAGCGCTTGCGCGCCGTCTCGAGCGCCGCGTCCGCGCCGTGGCGGTGATGCACGATCTCGACGATGTCGGCGACGTGACTGATGCGGATCGCCATCGGCAACGCCTCGCCCGCCGTACCGGCCGGTACGCCGCGGCCGTCCCAGCGCTCGCAGATGTGCTGCAGCGCGTCGACCACGCCGCCGCCGACGCCGCAGAGGCGGGCCATGTGGATCGCGCCCTCGCACTGCGAGCGCGCGTGCTTCGCGACGACTTCGCGGTCGCTGAGCATCGCGCCGACCGCGCGCACTCGTGTCAGCGGCGACGCGCCGCGCGCGAGGTTCGCGACCACGCGCCCGACCAGCGCGACCGGGTCGCTGACGTCGGCGAGCGCCATGGTGCTGCGGGTATTGATGTCGTCGCCGCCGCCGTAGAGGTGTGCTTCCTCGTGGGAGAAGGCGGTGCAGCCGGTGTAGCGCAGGACGCTCGCGTAGAACGTGTCGCGCAGCTCGGCGGGCTCGAGCCCGAGCCGCTTGCCCAGCTCGACCGACAGCACCGCGGTCCGCAGCACTTTTTCGGGCGGAAACGCGTCGGCCAGGTCGCAGGCCAGCGACAAACCGCCGAGCACCTCGGCCAGGCGCACCGTGGTCGTATCCGGCATTCGCCCGCGTTCTACCACTCGCGCGCGCCGGATAGGCCAAATGGCCGATGTCGCGATCCGCGCCGGCCGGTACTGCTGTCTACAGGAGGTGCGAGATGCGCACGATCGAGACGATTCAGGGCGTGTACGCGGCGTTCGGACGGGGCGACATTCCGGCGATCTTGGAGGTCCTGGCCGACGACGTGGACTGGGAGTACGGCTGGGAGTCGCACGAGGTGCCCTGGCTCAAGCCGCGGCGCGGCAAGCAGGGCGCGCTCGAGTTCTTCCAGGTCGCCGGCGCCGAGCTCGAGTTCCTGAGCTTCAACGTCGCGCACATGGTCGGCGACGAACGCTTGGTCGTCGTGGTGGTCGACCTCGAAGCGCGCGTCCGCGCGACAGGCAAAGTCATCCGCGAACGGAATGAGCCGCACCTCTGGCACTTCAACGCGAGCGGCAAGGTCGTGCGCATGCGCCACGGCGCCGACACGCTGCAACAGTGGCGCGCGTTCCAACGCTAAAGCGGTCACCCGCGAGCGAAGCAAGCCCGGCGCGAAGCGCCGAAGGGGGGCGACGGGGGGCTTTGCCCCCCGCTACAGCGAGAACGGGAAGATGACTCGGAAGCGCGGCTTCTGAAACGGCGCGAACTGCGCTTTGCGCGCGGCGAGCGCGATGCAGGAGCCTTCGGGCGTTCCGGCGAAGTCGCCGGCGACGACCGCGTGCGTGACCGCTCCCGAGCTGACGACCGTGATGTCGAGCTGCGCGATGCCGTGTTGGCCGCGCGCGCAGCGCTCGACCGCCGGACGCAGCGGCTCGAGCGCGTCGAGCACTTCGCGCCGGGTCGGCGTCTCGGACGGCTGCGCGGCCGCTTGCGGCGCAGCGCCTTGCGGTGAGACGCGCAGCACCGGCTCCTGCGGCGCCGCGGGCGCGGGCGGAGCCGGGTCGGGTTCCGTCTCGCGCGGGTGGCTGCTGCTCGATCGACTGTGAGCCGCGTGCGTCTCACGCGCGGCGTGCAGCGCGGAGCTCGCGACGGTCGAAGACGCGGCGGGGGCGCTCTCGCTCGGCGCGCTCGTCGCCGGAGCGGGCGGTACCGCGGTCGGAAGGGGCTCGGTCACCGGAGCCGCGGTCGCTGGAGCCATCGCGGACGCGGGGGCCACGCTGCGGCGAAAGCCGCCGCGCGTGACCAGCCAACCCCCAGCCCCGACCACGACCATGAGCGAAAGCAGGATCACGCCCCAGGTCATGCTCTGATCGGGCTTGGCGGCGACCGCAGCGGGCGCGATCGGCGCACGTGCCGTCGCGCCCACGGCTCCAGGTCGCTCGTCCTGCGCACGCGCCGGGCTCGCCTCACCCCCGGGCGCGCGGACTTCGGGTCGACGCTCGGCCTTCGGTTCCGGGGCTCGGTCCGGTTCGGCAAACGCAAAGGTCGGAGCAGCCGGCTGCTCTGCCGTCGTCGCTGCCGGTTGCGGCGCAGGGGCCGCGGCCACTGGCGCGAGCTCGGCGGCAGGCACCGTTGCTGCACTGCGTTCGCGCGGTGGAGCGTCGACCGGGGCGGCCGGCGGGACGCGTCCTGGCGCTGGCTTGAGCGCGAGCCGCGCGAGCGGAACCGCGCGCTCCGATGGCTCGTCGAGCGGAGTCGCCGCTTCCATCGGCAGCTCCTCGAGCGCGTCCATGTCGTCGAGCTCCGGAGGCTCGACCTCCATCGGTACCGCAGCCTGGCCCTCGAGCATGCGTTCGATCGCCTGATCGATCGCGGCTTCGGCATTGGGAATGAGCGGCGCTGGAGGCGGCGCCGGGGGCGGTGCCGGTCCGAGCTTCGTGTTCACGCGTTGTCGCCCGCCCTCGGGCTCGGCGATGTGCTCGCCCACGGGCACCGGCGTCGGGATCGAGCTGACGCGCGGTTTCGGCTCTTGGCCCTCGAGGTAAGCCTTCGCGCCGCGCCACTTGGGCGGAGCGAGCACCGGCGCGACGAGCGGAGGCGCACCCTCGGCCGGAGGTCCGCCGGCCCCGGTCAACGTGCTGGTGTAGCGGCGGCGATCGATCGCGGGAACGCCGTGATGCGGTCCCGAAGGGGGTGCGGGCGGCGCGGACGAATGCGCGACGCCGTCGGCGAGCACGCCCGGATCACTGCGGCGCGGCGCAGGCGGGGGATCGGATGCCGCGAAGGTGCCGGCCGGTAAGCGGGGCTTGCGCTCGTCCTTCTTTTCCATGCTCGGTCCGCGATGGCTCAGCCGGCGCCCGGCCGCGTAGGATACTGTACGGGGATGTGAAAGGGTAGCGCACTCCGGCGGGGACGTCACAGTTGCGCCGAACCCGACCGCTGCCGGTACGGTAGCTCGGGCGGCTCGCTTTGCGGAACGCGATCCACTGCTCTCCCGCTGGCGAGCCGGACGAGTCGTGTGATACTGGCCCAACCGGACGCGGCAACGCATCAGCGAGCCGCAGTCAGTGTGTGACCCGGCGCCGGCGCTTCGCGGCGGCGCATTGCCCAACCCCAGGAGTCCAAATCCATGTCGGACATCGTGATCGCAAGCGCGGTTCGGACCGCGATCGGTTCCTTCAACGGGACGCTCGCCGCCGTACCGGCGCAAGATTTGGGCGCGGCGGTCATCGTCGAAGCGCTCAAGCGCGCGGGGGTCGAGCCCGGCGACGTGTCCGAAGTCATCCTCGGCCAGGTGCTCGCCGCAGGCGCGGGTCAGGGTCCTGCGCGGCAGGCATCGATCAAGGCAGGCGTGCCGAAGGAAGTCTCGGCCTGGAGCATGAACCAGATGTGCGGCTCGGGTCTGCGCGCGGTCGCGCTCGCGTACCAGGCGGTCAAGACCGGCGACAGCCAGATCGTCGTCGCGGGCGGTCAGGAGAGCATGAGCCAGGCGCCGCACTGCATCTATCTGCGCGGCGGCGTGAAGATGGGCGCGGCCGAGATGATCGACACGATGATCAAGGATGGCCTCTGGGACGCGTTCAACGGCTATCACATGGGCAGCACGGCCGAGAACGTCGCCAAGCAGTGGGACATCAGCCGCGCGCAGCAGGACGAGTTCGCCGCCGCGTCGCAGCAGAAGGCCGGCAAGGCGCAGGCCGAGGGCAAGTTCAAGGACGAGATCACGCCGTTCGTGATCAAGAGCAAGAAGGGCGACACGGTCTTCGAGAAGGACGAGTTCGTGCGCGGCGACACGACCGCCGAGAAGCTCGCCGGCTTGCGCCCCGCGTTCCAGCCCAAGGATGGAACCGTCACGGCAGGCAACGCGTCGGGCATCAACGACGGCGCAGCCGCGCTGGTGGTGATGACCGCGAAGGAAGCCGAGCGCCGCGGGATCAAGCCGCTCGCGCGGATCGCGTCGTGGGCGCAGGCGGGCGTCGACCCGGCGATCATGGGCACGGGTCCAATCCCCGCGAGCCGCAAGGCGCTGGAAAAGGCCGGCTGGAAGGTGCAGGACCTCGATCTGGTCGAAGCCAACGAAGCGTTCGCCGCGCAGGCCTGCGCCGTGAACAAGGACATGGGCTGGGACACCTCGAAGGTGAACGTGAACGGCGGCGCGATCGCGATCGGCCACCCGATCGGCGCCTCGGGCGCGCGCGTGCTGACCACGTTGCTGCACGAGATGAAGCGGCGGAACGCGAAGAAGGGTCTCGCGACCCTCTGCATCGGCGGCGGCATGGGCGTCGCCATGTGCGTCGAGCGGTAAAAGAAAATCGGATCACAGGAAGGCGAGAAGACGGGAAGAATTTTTTTCTCTGGCTTCCCGCCTCCCCGCCTTCCTGTGATCTTGCTCTTACGAGAGGAAGTCATGTTGCGTTTGCGTCCGTTCGCCGCGCTGCGTCCGCAGCCGGAACTCGCCGCCAAAGTCGCGTGCGTGCCTTATGACGTCGTGAACACCGAGGAAGCGCGCGCGCTCAGCGCGGGCAACCCGCTCTCGTTCCTGCACGTCTCGCGCGCCGAGATCGATCTACCCGCGAGCGTCGACCCGCACGACGACCGGGTGTACGCCGGCGCGAAGCAAGCGTTCGAGCGCTTTCAGCGCGAGGGCACCTTGCTGCGCGAGTCGGGGCCGTCGCTGTACGCGTACCGGCAGGAGGCCGAGCTGATGGGCCGCAAGGTCAGCCAGCTCGGCGTCGTCGGCTGCTGCCACATCGACGACTACAACAGCGGGCTGATCAAGAAGCACGAGGTCACGCGCAAGGACAAGGAAGACGATCGCACCCGGCACACGTTGACGATCAACGCGAACGCGGGCCCGGTCTTCCTCGCGTACAAGCCGCGCACGGAGCTCGACGCGCTGACACGCGCCGCGGCGACGGGCACACCGCTCTACGACTTCGTCGCCGTGGACGGCGTGCGGCACACCGTCTGGCGGATCGCCGACTCGCGCGCGATCGTCGACGCGTTCGCGCGGGTCGACTGCGCGTACGTCGCCGACGGGCATCACCGCAGCGCGTCGGCTGCGCGCGCCGGCGCCGAGAAGCGCGGCAACAACCCCGCGCACACGGGCGACGAGGAATACAACTGGTTCCTGTGCGTGCTGTTCGCCAGCGACCAGCTGAACGTGCTGCCGTACCACCGGCTCGTGCGCGACCTCGGCGGGCTCAGCCCCGACGCGTTCCTGGCCAAGCTCGGCACGGTCGCGACGGTCGCTCCGACGACGACCCCGATCGCGGACCGTCCGGGCGCGTTCGGCATGTACCTCGCGGGTCGCTGGTACCGCGTGGAGCTCCCCGCGGCGGCGCTGCAGAACCCGGATCCGGTGAAGTCGCTCGACTACGTGTTGCTGAGCGACCACGTGCTCGGGCCACTGCTCGACGTGCGCGACCTGCGGACCGACAAGCGGATCGACTTCGTCGGCGGCATCCGAGGGACCGGCGAGCTCGAGCGGCGAGTCAACTCCGGCGAGCACGCGGTCGCGTTTGCGATGCGCGCCACCTCACTCGAACAGCTCATGCGCGTCGCCGACGCCGACCAGATCATGCCGCCGAAGAGCACCTGGTTCGAGCCCAAGCTCAGGTCAGGCCTGCTCATCCACACCTTGGACTGACGCGCGCGTCACTACAGCTGAAGGCGCAAGTCCTGCGCGAGGTGTGCCAGGTCGCGCCAGCGATGTCGCGGCGTCCAGGCTGCGTGCAAGCTGCCGCTGCAGCAACGTAGTCGATTTCGCGTCTGGAACGAATCTTGCTGTCTCGCGGGAACATGAGGTTCAAGCGAGGGATCGGGGCGAGCGCACTCGTGTCTGCGCTCGGGGTAGGCGTGCTCCTCAGCGCGTCGAGCTGCGGCTCGGATGACGACGACGCGTCGGGGGGCCGATCACCCAACACGCAAGGACCACAAGCGGGCGGCTTCGGACGCAACGGCACCAGCCCCGGCCGGTCGATGGGAAACCCGATGGGACCAGCCAGAACGGGCGGCGACGGAGCCATGGAACCGACCTTGCCGCCCGAGATGGAGGTCAAGCTCGACTTCGAGCTGCCGCAGGCTTCGGAACGCTTCGTGTACGCGGCCAACCCCGACAGCGGGACCGTGGTGATCATCGAAGCCCAGACGCTCGAGATCCAGACGTTGGAGACGGGCGACCGGCCGACCTTCCTGCGGACCCTCGCGGGCACCGACGACGCGATCGTCCTCAACATCGGCTCGGACGACGCCACCATCATCCGCTCGCCGGACAAGGGCGCGACCACGCAGAACAAGAAGGTCGTGCGCGGCGCGAACGCGATCGCAGTGGCGCCCGACGGCAAGCACGCGGTCGTCTACTTCGACGAAGCGTTCAGCTCCGGCGGCGGCGAGTCGGGGAGCTTTCAGGACGTGAGCGTGATCGACCTCGAGTCGGACGACGACGCGGTCGGAATGACCGTGGGCTTTCGGCCGCGCGACGTGTTCTTCGCCGCCGACAGCAGCGCCGCATTCGCGGTCACCGACGACGGCATCTCAGTGCTCGAGTTCGAGCGGATCGAGCGCGAAGGCTCCGGCATCGCGCGGCTGGTCTCGCTCGGCGCCGACATCGATCAGAAATCGCTCGACGTCTCGGTCACGCCGGACGGCCGGTACGCGCTCGCACGCCAGCCGGCCGAGAGCGTGATCCGACTCATCGACCTGTCCGACGGCGGCATCCGGACGATCGACCTGAGCGAGCTGCCGCTGCCCGAGCCCGAGGTCGACGCCGAAGACGACGGCGGCATGCCGGAGCCGCTTCCGATCGAGGTGACCGATCTCGATCTCGCGCCCAACGGCCAGTTCGCGCTCGCGGTGCTCCGCAACCAGTCCACCGTGCTGCAGCTCCCCGTGCCTGCGGCGTTCGAGGACGCCGACGAGGTCCGCGTGCTGCCGATCCCCGACCAGCTCATCGGCTCGGTCACGATCGCGCCCGACGCCAAACGCGCGCTGCTCTACACCACGGCCGCCGACGTCGAGCGGATCACCGTGATGGACCTCGAAGGCGACGCCGCGCCCAAGACCGTGGCGCTGCGCAAGACCATCAGCGGAGTCGTGATCGCGCCGGACGGCGAGACCGCGCTGATCGTGCATAAAAAGGCCGAGGGCTCGCCCGACGAACCGGGGATCGATCCCGACACGAAGATCGATCGCTCGTTCGGGTACAGCGTGCTGCGCGTCGGCACCGGCGACGTCAAGCTGCAGGTCACACCGGTGGCAGCCGGGGCGTTCACGATCGTGCCGGACAGCGGGTTCCTGTTCATCCAGTTCCGCGACGACACGCTCGGCGTCCGCGAAGTGCAGAAGGTCGACGCCGCGAGCTTCCTGGTGCAGCCGATCGTGCTCGGCAGTCCGCCGATCTCGCTCGGCACCGTGCCGGGCTCGGAGCGGGTGTTCGTCAACCAGGATCACCCCGACGGTCGCATCACGCTGATCAACTGGCAGAACAACGTGACGCGCACCGTCACGGGCTTCGAGCTCAACAGCCGGATCCGGGACTAAGCCATGAACCAACCCCTTCGCCTGCTGTTGCTCCCGCTCACCGCCGGCCTGCTCGCCTGCGGCAGCCAAGACGAGTCGCTCGACCACGCGCTCGACCTGCTCGACCCGATCGCGCTCAAGAGCACGTTGGTCATGGTCGACAAGGCCGCGCCGCAGGCGTTCCTGCTCGACACGGACGCCGATCCGCTGCCCACCGAGCCGATCATCGTCGCGCTGCCGGAGGGACCGAGCCGCGCGCTCCGGCGGAACACACAGAACGAAGCGCTCGTCCTGTGCCAGGGCCGGCGCGCGGACCGCGAGCACGACGAGGAGCCGGCGACCCTGGTGGCGCTGCGGCCCAACGGCGACACCCGCAAGTACGAGCTCGGCAACCCGTTCGACAAGCTCGAGCAGTCGCCGGACGGCCGGTACGCGTTCCTGTTCAAGTCCAAGGACGGCTCGACCGGGAGACTGCTCGACAACCCGAACGAGGTCGCGCTGGTCGACCTGGACAAGAGTCCCAAGGACGACGCGGTCAGCATTCGCACCTTGCGCAGCTTCGGCGACTCGCCCGAGAGCGTTGTGTTCTCGCCCGAGATGTCGATCGCGGGCGAGCAGCGGCGGCTCGCGGTCGTGCTCTCGGCCACCAACGTCACGCTGATCGACCTCGGTCACCTCGATCACCGCGAGACGACCGTGCAGCTCGCGGGTGACGGCGACGGCAAGGTGACTCCGCAACAGGTGCTGTTCAACGGCGAAGCTCCGGAGCTCTACGTGCGCGGCACCGGCTCGCCGGACGTGTTCGTGTTCAACCTCAGCCAGCGCGCCGGAGAGAGCGAGACCGAGGACGGCGAGGTGCGCAACGACTTCCGCCCGTTCATCGATCAGCTCGGCGTGGGCGGCAACCCGAGCGCGATGGTGCTCTACGACGACCCGACCGGTCCGCGGCTGCTCGTGCTGTCGAGCGGCCGGCGCGCCTCCGTGGTCGAGGCGAGCACCAGTCAGGTCGTGAGCGTGCAGCTCCCGAACGAAGCGTCCGACGTGCTGCTGTTCACGGCCCCGTCACCGCGCGACGACGAGTCCAAGCCGCGCGCGCTGCTGTACCACCCGGGCGAGAGCACGGTGATGTTCCTCGACCTGGTCGATCTCGAGGAGCGCGGCGCGCGCAACCTCGAGACGCTCGACCTGCAGCGACCGGTCAAGAGCATCCTGCCGATGGTCGAAGAAGGCCGAGCGCTCGTGCTGCACGATGAGGCGACCGTGAGCGTGATCGATCTCGCCGGCCGGACCGCGCCGCCGATCGCCTCGAGCGAGACCCTGAGCGGCGCGCTGTTCGACGCCAAACAGCATCGGTTGTGGGTCGGGCCGAGGGACCAGTCGTACGTCGCCTGGCTCAACCTCGACACGGGAGACACGCCCGAGGTGCTGCTCGACTATCCGGTCGCGCAGCTCGTGCCGCTGTTCGAGTCCGGCAAGCTCGCGATCATCCACGATCACCCGTTGGGGCTGGTGACCGTGCTCGACGTGAACGGTGAACGGCCGACCGAGGACGACGCGCGCTCGACGCGCGGCTTCTTCGCGGCCGGCCTGCTGGATCGGGGAGAGTGATCATGCGCGCACCCATCTTCACTCTGGCTTGTCTGATCGCGCTGGCCGGTACGGCGGTCGC
>JADMIO010980267.1_pt1 | contig 19489 bp, 10 predicted proteins | sample 8958161 | NCBI WGS metagenome assembly JADMIO01 (sample SAMN16585339, study PRJNA669376) | soil metagenome | isolation source: Crop rotation soil | place: USA: Cullars Rotation, Alabama | collected 2011
CGCGACTTCAAGTCACGTGAATTCCAAGCTTCGGATCCCACTGTGCTGGAAAGCCGACAGCGATGTGTTTTTTCGCTCGTAGTGGCAAACGGCGCTCAGCGGAATTTGAGTGTTGTTGTTGCCGCGAACATATAAATGGCGAAGCGCGTCGGGGTTCTGCCAGAACGCCGGTTCCACTCCCATTACGACTCGATATTGATTCTGGGACTTGTACATCGTCGATACGGGACGTTGGCCGAAGGCGTCGTACAACGTGTCGTCGATGCGCTGCGGCGTGACCCCCAGCCGGGCGGCGGCATCGCGGTCGATCACCAGCGACACTTGCAATCCGCGGGTTTGCTGGTCCGAAATCACATCGGCCAGCTCGGGCAGCTTGCGGACTTCGGCAAGCACTTTTGGCGCCCATTGATTAAGGTCTTCCAAGTTGTCGCCGCGCAACGTGAATTGATATTGCGCGCTGCTGGCTCGCCCGCCGATGCGCAGATCTTGGACGGCTTGCAGAACAAGCGTCGCGCCAGCCATTTTTGCGGTCTTCGCGCGAATGCGGGCGATGATGCCGTCGATGTTGGCGTCGCGCTTGTCGAGCGGCTTAACGCTGACAAACATCCGCGCCGTATTCGCCGCCCCGCCAAAGTTTCCCCCGGTAAACGCAATCACGTTGTCGATGGCGGGATCTGCGCTAACAACGCCCGCAAAACGGATCAACAGCTCGCTCATCGCCTGAAACGATGTTCCTTGGTCGGCTTGAATGTTGCCGACGATGCGTCCAGTGTCTTGTTGCGGGAAAAATCCTTTGGGAATAATCACGTACAGGTACACGGTAAATCCAACGGTCCAGAGCATCACGAGCATGGTCACGGGATGAAATTTTAGCGCCACACGCAAGGTACTTTCGTAAAGCCGCAGCAACCATTGGAAAATTCGTTCGCTCCAGTTGTACATCCAGCCGTGTCGGGCGTCGTGGGCCGGTTTCAGCAGCGTCGCACACATCATCGGCGTGGTCGTCAGCGAAACGAGGAGCGAGACACCGATCGCCACCGACAGCGTCACGGCGAATTCGCGAAAGAGCCGGCCCACGATGCCGCCCATCAGCAATATGGGAATGAACACCGCCACCAGCGACACGCTGATCGTCAACACCGTAAAGCCGATTTCCTTCGCCCCCACAAATGTGGCCTGGAGCGGCGACATGCCCCCTTCGATATGCCGCGCGATGTTCTCGATGACCACAATCGCATCGTCCACAACGAAACCCGTCGCAATCGTCAATGCCATAAGCGACAAGTTATTGACGCTGTAGCCGCACAAATACATTACGCCGAAGGCGCCAATTAGCGATACCGGTACGGCTACGCTGGGAATGATTGTGGCCCGCACGTCTCGCAAGAAGATAAATACGACCAAAATCACGAGGCTGATGGAAACCATCAAGGTAAACTGGACATCTTCGACGGACGCACGAATCGTCGTCGTGCGGTCCATGACCACTTCCAAGTTCATCGCCGCGGGGATTTGCGATTCGAGCTGGGGAAGGATATCGCGGACGCGATCGGCCGTCGCAATGATGTTAGCGCCCGGCTGGCGGAAAACGATAATTGTGATCGCCGGCTTGCCGTCGGAGTAGCCTGTGGCCCGCAGGTCTTCGACGCCATCGGTTACGTCGGCGATATCGGCCAGGCGAAGGGGTGCGCCGTTTCGGTAGGTGACAATCAGCGGTTTGTATTCCTTCGCTTCCAAGAGCTGATCGGTCGTGGCGATCGTCCGGGAATGCCGTTGGTCCGAAAGTTGCCCTTTCGGCCTGTTTGCGTTGGCAGCCGAAAGGGTCGTGCGAATATCTTCCAATCCCAGGCCGAAATGATTCAACACCGTGGGATTAACATCCACGCGCACCGCGGGTGGAGAACCGCCGCTGGCGAACACTTGCCCGACGCCCGAAACCTGCGACAGCTTCTGCTGCAAAATCGTCGAAGCCACGTCGTACATTCGCGGCTTAGTGTGAACGTCGGACGTCAGCGCCAATATTAGAATTGGCGCATCGGCCGGATTCACCTTGCGGTACGTTGGGTTGTTCGGCAAGTTCGTCGGTAATTGCCCGCGCGCGGCGTTAATGGCGGCTTGCACGTCCCGCGCCGCGGCGTCGGTGTTGCGGCTTAAATCGAACTGCAAGGTGATGTTGGTGATTCCCAAAAAACTGGTCGAAGTCATCTCGCTGACGCCGGCGATACGGCCAAACTGACGCTCCAGCGGCGTGGCGACGGCCGAGGCCATCGTCTCGGGACTGGCGCCGGGCAATGCCGCCGTGACCTGAATCGTCGGGAAATCGACTTCCGGCAGCGGCGAAACCGGCAACATGAAATAGCCCAGGGCGCCCGCCAGCGTGATGGCCACCGTGAGCAAGGTCGTTCCGACGGGGCGTTTGATGAAAGGAGCAGAGAGGCTCATACCAGCTCAAGCTCCCGAGATTCAAAATGTTTCACGACGGGCTGTTGCCGATGCAGCAATTTGCCAAGTCGGTTGAAGGCCAAATAGATCACTGGAGTCGTGTAGAGCGTTAGCACCTGGCTGAAGATCAAACCGCCGATGATTGTGATTCCCAGCGGCCGGCGCAACTCTGAACCCATGCCGCCGCCAATCGCCAGCGGCACACCACCCAAGAGCGCAGCCATGGTGGTCATCATGATCGGGCGAAACCTGAGCAGGCACGCTTCGTAAATCGCCTCGCGCGGCGATTTACCCTCTTTGCGCTCGGCTTCAAGCGCGAAGTCGATCATCATGATGGCGTTTTTCTTCACAATGCCGATGAGCAAAATAATGCCAATCAGCCCGATCACTCCTAGGTCTTCTTTGCAATACAGTAGCGCGAGAATCGCGCCGACGCCGGCTGAAGGGAGCGTCGAAAGGATCGTGATCGGATGAATGTAACTTTCGTAAAGCACGCCCAGCACAATATACACCGTGACCAGTGCGGCCAGAATCAAAATCGGCTCGTTCTTGAGCGACGCCTGAAAGGCCTCGGCGGTGCCTTGGAAACCAGCCTGAATGCTCGGGGGCAAATCGATTTCATGCTTGGCGGAATCGATGGACGCCACCGCTTCGCCGAGGGAAACCCCCGGGGCCAAGTTGAACGACACGGTCACGACCGGAAATTGACCCTGATGATTGATCGCCAACGGAGCGGTGGTTTGCTGCAGCGTGGTAAACGTACTCAGTGGAATTCGCTCGCCGCGGGCGGAACGAACGTAGACTTTCGACAAATCTTGAACTTCATCGCGAAATTCGGGCTTGGCTTCCAGCACCACTCGATATTGGTTCGATTGTGTGAACATGATTGAAATCTGTCGCTGGCCAAATGCATCGTACAGCGCGTCATCGACCATCTGCGGCGTGATCCCCAATCGCGAAGCGGTGTCACGATCGATCACCACGCGGGTTTGCAGCCCTTCGGTTTGTTGATCGCTCGCCACGTCGTGTAGTTCGGGGAGCGATTGCAATTTCTGCACGAACTTTGGCGCCCATTCGTTCAATTCACGCGGGTCGGGGTCTTCCAAGCTGTATTGATACTGCGTGCGGCTGACGCGGGTTTCGACTGTCAAATCTTGCACCGGCTGCATGAACAGCGTTATGCCCTCGATCTTCTCGAGTGCTGGCTGCAGCCGGCGAATGACTTCGCTTGCTGAGATTTTTCGCTCGCCCAGAGGCTTCAAGTTGATCTGGATGCGACCTGTATTCAGCGTGGTGTTCGTGCCGTCGATGCCGATGAACGATGAAAGAGTTTCAATTGCGGGGTCTTGCAATATTGTGCGGTTGAGCGCTTGCTGCTGACGCGACATTTCGGCGAACGAAACATTCTGCGGCGCTTCGGAAATGCCCAAAATCACGCCGGTGTCTTGCACGGGGAAAAACCCCTTGGGGACGATCCAGTACAGGTACAACGTCGCCGCCAGCGTTGCGCCGGCGACGAGCAGGGTAATCAATTGCATTCGTAACACGAAGCGAAGCGTCGATCCGTACAAGCGAATGATCGAATCGAAGATCCATTCCGAGCCGCGATACAGAATGTTGTAGCGCGATACGTGTTTGTGCGTGAGCAGGGTTGCGCACATCATCGGCGTCAGCGTGAGGGAGACGATGGCCGAGACCAGAATTGTCACGCTCAGCGTCACCGCAAACTCGCGGAACAACCGCCCAACGATGTCTCCCATGAACAGGAGCGGAATCAGCACGGCGATCAGCGAAACGCTGAGCGAAACGATTGTGAAGCCGATTTCTTCGGCCCCCCGTAAAGCCGCCTGTAAAGGCCGCTCTCCCTCTTCGATGTAGCGGATGATGTTTTCGATCATCACGATGGCGTCATCGACGACGAAACCGGTCGAGATCGTCAGCGCCATCAGCGTCAGGTTGTTCAAGCTGTAATCGAGCAAATACATCACACCGAAAGTGCCAACGAGCGACAGCGGCACGGCGACGCTGGGAATAATCGTCGCCCGCAGATTTCGCAGGAAAACGAAAATGACGGCGACCACCAAACCGATGGTCGTCATCAGCTCGACTTGCACGTCTTCGACCGAGGCGCGAATCGTCACGGTGCGATCGGTCAGCACGCGCACGGAAACAGCCGCCGGCAACGACGCCTGCAATTGCGGCAACATGCTTTTGATGCGATCGACCACTTCGATCGTGTTGGCGCCCGGCTGCCGCTGGATATTGAGAATTACGGCGGGCGTGGTGTTCATCCAGGCTGCTTGGCGAACATTTTCGGCGTCGTCCACGACAGCGGCGACGTCGGACAGCTTCACGGCGGCATTGTTTCGATAGGCAATAATTAACTGCCGATACTGGTCGCTGGTGAGCAATTGGTCGTTTGCTCCAATGGTGAAGGCTTGCCGCAGGCCGTCGAAACTGCCTTTTGCTTGATTCACGCTGGCTTGCACGAGGGCCGCTCGCAGGTCTTCCATGCCCAGCCCGCGAGAAGCCAACGCGGCGGGATTGGCTTGGATACGAATGGCGGGCTTTTGCCCGCCGCTGATGGAGACCATGCCGACGCCGGGAAGCTGCGAGATTTTTTGCGCCAGCCGCGTGTCGGCTAAGTCTTGCACTTTGGTCAGCGGCAACGATTCGGATGTTAGCGCCAGCGTCAGAACCGGCGCGTCGGCAGGGTTGGTTTTGCTATAGATGGGCGGGTTCGGTAGATCGCGCGGCAAGAAGTTTCCCGCCGCATTGATGGCCGCTTGCACTTGCTGCTCGGCGACGTCGATATTCAGCTCCAACGCAAATCGGAGTGTGATAATCGAACAGCCTTCGGAGCTGCTCGATGTCATTTGTGTCAGTCCCGGCACCTGTCCGAATTGGCGCTCTAGCGGCGCTGTGACCGACGAGGCCATCACGTCGGGGCTGGCCCCCGGGTAGAACGTAAGGACCTGGATCGTGGGATAATCAACCTGCGGCAATGCCGAGACCGGTAACTGTCGATAAGCGACGATTCCAGCCAATAGAATGGCGACCATGAGCAGCACGGTCGCGACCGGCCGCAAGATGAATGGCCGGGATGGATTCATAGCCAGTGGAAGTGTCTGAATGTCGAGCTGTCTGTGTTCGTAGCGGCGGCTTCCCGCCGCCGAGATTCTGACAAGATATTTTCTCGTGCGCATCGGCGGCTGGAAGCCGCGACGAGCGATCAGTGGCTAATTTTTAGTTGCTTCCGCCATGCCCGATGCCGTGCGCGGCGTCTCGCCCGCCGTGGCGGGAGAATTCAGCCCGCGGGCGGCAACTTTGCTCCCTTTTTGCAGCTTATCGACGCCGTCGATCACGACAGTCTCGCCCGGCATCAGGCCGATTTCGATGGCAGTGGAATTGCCCTCTGTTGCGCCAACGACGATCTTGCGCAAATCGACGGTTGAATCGGGCTGCACGACATAAACATATGCTAAATCCGGTCCGCGCTGCACCGCGGCCGACGGCACCGTGACCACTTGGCGCATGGTGTCGACCAGCAGTCGGGCGTTCACGAATTGATTGGGAAAAAGCAAGTGATTCTCGTTGTTAAACACAGCCTTCAGCCGCACGGTTCCCGACGTGACATCTACCTGATTGTCGACCGCCTCCAAAGTTCCCGAGGCCAACGTAGCGCGAAAATCGCGGTCGAAGACGTCGACTTGAAGTCTTTCTCCTGCGAGCATTTTCTGCTGAACTGGTGCGATATCGTCTTGTGGAATCGGGAAGACGACGGCGATCGGCTGGAGCTGAGTGATAACTGCCAACCCGTTCGGGTCCATCGGACGAATCATATTCCCTGGATCGACGTATCGCAGGCCGATGCGACCTGTGATGGGCGAGGAGATGCGGCAGTAACTCAGTTGTATCTCGGCGTTTCGAACCGCGGTGCTGGCCGCCGAAACGTTGGCTTGGGCCGAACGGATATTGACGCTGTAATCCGCCTCCGCCTGCTTTAAGCTTGCTTTTGTGGTTTGCACTTGCGCATCACATTTTTGGCGGTTCGCGATTGCGGTATCCCATTCGTCGGCCGTCACGGTGCGAGCGGCGACAAGTTTGCTCAACCGCTGCTCTTCTTTTTGGGCAAGCAGCAATTGAGATTCGTCGAGCGCAAGCTGAGCCGCGGCCATTTCGCGCGCCTGCGAGTGCTGCGATTTTTGGAGCGCCGCTTCGGCCTCGCCCAAGCGCGCCTTGGCCTGATCGAGCTGCACTTGAAACGGCCGAGGATCGATCTCGGCGACGAGATCGCCTTGCTTGACCATCTGCCCTTCGGAGAACGCGACGCTCATCAGCTCTCCTTCCACGCGGCTGCGGATCGTTACGGTCTTGTAGCCCGTCACGGTGCCCAAGCCGTTGAGGAATACTTTCATGTCGGCCCGTTCGACCGATGCGGTCACCACGGGCACCACTCGGACCTGCGCCGCCGCCGGGGCGGGACGCTGCCCGGACAGCATGGCCTTGATTCGCGGGTAGAAGGAATAGCCGCCGCCCCCTAGCAGAGCCAGAATGAGGAGCGAAATCCACCAGCGTTGCCTGGGCGCTGCCGGCGACGAAGGGCGCTTCGTGGCCAATGGCGCCTCGGTGGGTTGCAGCGGCTCCGCCACGGGAAGCGCATCGGGAATCAAATGCTCGTGCGGATGTCGCGCGGTCGGCATGGCGCCAATCGGCAGGATCGGGGGGTCGGACAGTCTCAGGCTGGATGTTGTCATATTAACCCAAATCATCTTCGCAGTGGACGCCGCTTGAGAAAATTGTCATCTGGCAGACCGCCGCCTATGCCATTTGGCATATTTAATGAGCAAAAGACGGGTCGTCGGCTAATTTGAAAAATGTCGCAGCGGCTGTCCTCTGCCGCGACGCGGATTTGCGGAGAAAAACGGCTGAGGACAGCCGTCGCTACATCGGTCGGAATTCAAATTAGGCGACGAGCAAGATCCGCCTCTCTGCTGCGCTGTGCCGGCGGTTTACAATAGGAATAACAATGCACTGTCGCATTACCCATCGAGGCTTCGGGTCTAGGAGCAATGAGTGGATTTCTGCGCGCCGCTGGATCTTAGCGGCGGTCTCGATCGCTACTGTATTGCAGACGCAGTTTTCGTTCGCGCTCGATCCGTCTCGCGCTCTCACCCAATGCGTCCATCGAATTTGGCAGGCTCCACAAGGCTTGCCACAGGGTTCGATTTATTGTGTCTATCAATCACACGATCGGTTTCTGTGGCTTGGCACGAAAACCGGACTCGTGCGGTTTGATGGAGTCCAATTCAATGTGATTCGGACGGTCGGCGACATCCCGCTCGAAAATGTTTGGGTTCGCGATCTGCTCGAAGACGACGAGCATGCCATCTGGATCGCCACCGACGGCGACGGATTAATTCGCTGGAAATCGGGCGAGTCGTCGCGATTTTCGGTCGACGATGGTTTGCCTTCCAACCATGTGCGCTGTCTGCAATCGGACCAACGGAAGAATATTTGGATTGGAACTGAGCTCGGTGTAGCCCGGCTGGCAAAAGGTCATATCGAATCGTTTTACGGCGACAATGCACCAGGGTACGATGAGATTCGAGCGATCCTGGAAACCGCGGACGGCAACATTTGGATTGCCGGCGAAGGAAATCGGTTGTACGTAGAGCAGGCCGATGGCTTTGCCACTGTCGCGCTGGAGGGCTTGCCCGAATCGACAACAATAACGGCGCTCGCCTGTTCTGCAGATGGCTCGATCTGGATTGGCAGCTCCGACGGTTTGGTGCAGCTTCGCGGCGGTCAGCAGCGCTGCTATACAACGGCCGATGGGTTATCGGATAACCAAGTGTTTTGCCTCGCGGAGGGACGCAACGACAGCCTGTGGGTCGGCGCCGGCGACGGATTCAATCGCTTTCGCGGCGGCCAATTTCAAAGCTTTCGCACACGCGAGGGCCTTTCGCAAAGCACAGTTTACGCCATCTGCGAAGATCACGAAGGCAGTCTGTGGGTCGGCACAAAGCTCGGGTTAAATCAATTCGTCGATCGCCGGACAATCCCTTTTACTGTTTCTGAAGGACTGCCGAGCAACAACACTGGGCCGATCGTGCAAGGCGCAAGCGGCACTGTTTGGGTGGGGACGCTCGATTCAGGCCTGGCTCAGTTCGATGGCGCCAAATTCTCGAATCTGACGGTCGACGACGGGCTGCCTAGCAACGCGATTCGCACGCTGGCCGCGGCGCATGACGACTCGTTGTGGATTGGCGCCAACCGGGGCGTGTGCCGACTGAGAGATCGAAAGATTTCAGACAAGCTGACAACGGAAAACGGACTGCCAAGCGACGAGATCCAATCGCTCTGTTGCGATCGGCAAGGGACGGTGTGGATCGGCACAGCCGCGGGCCTCGCTTCATGGCACGATGGCAAGGTGACAAAGTCCGTTTTGCCCACAGGGCCTGCTGGTGGGCAATCGATCGTCGCAATCACCGAGCACGGTGAAAGCACAATCGTCGCCGCCGCCGAGGATGGCCCACTACTGCAATACACGAGCGGCCAATGGACGCGTTTCGATATGCACCAGGCGCGTCCGTCGCATGTCAGTGCGCTATATTCCGCCGGCGACAGGCTATACGCAGCGACCGCTGGCGACGGTCTGTATGTATTCCAGCCGGATCGCACAATCCATCTTTCGGTTCGCGAAGGACTTTACGACGACGAGCTTTTTGGCATCGTCTGCGACAAACTCGGCCGGCTGTGGATCGCTTGCAGTAAAGGAGTGTTTTCCATCGAGCAATCCGACCTGCAGAAATTTACTGAGGCCAAGATCGCCACGCTGCCGACCACGCCGCTAAGCCCGCTCGACGCCCTGCGCACTGTCGAATGCCAGAAAGAGGTGCAACCGGCGGTGCAAGTAATGAGCGATGGCCGGATTTGGTTTTCCACCATCCGCGGCGTGCTGGTTATCGACCCCAGCCATTGGCAGCGCGTGCTGCCGGCGACGAGTGTCGTCGTTGAAGATGCGATCATCAATGGCAAAAGCGAAGATCCGCGGCAATTTCAGGCGGTTCCGCCCGGCAATGCCAATTTGACTTTCCGTTACGCGGCCCTCAGTTATACTTCTCCGTCGCGAATCACATTTCGTTATCGACTCGAAGGCTTTGACAAACATTGGATTGACGCTGGCTCGCGCCGTGAGGCGTTCTATACGAACATCCCGCCTGGAAAATATCGGTTTGTTGTCGCGGCAACCAACGTCGACGGCAAACTCTACGAAACGGCCGCCCCTGTCGAGCTCAGCATTGCTCCGCGGTTGCTTCAGACGGTTTGGTTCCTGCCGACCTGCGCTGCTGCCGTCGCGCTGGCGATTTGGATGGCATATCGGTTGCGAGTGCGAACAATTCGCCAACAAATGCAGGCAATTGTGGTGGAGCGGAGCCGGATCGCCCGCGAGCTGCACGACGGCCTGATGCAGGGCTTTTCGGGCATCACGATGGAAATGCAAGCGCTGTCTGCGCGGCTGCCGGTAGAATCTCCACAGCGCGAGACCTTAGAGGAAATCATTGGCGACGCAGGCAACTGTCTACGCGAGGCTCGCCGATCGATCGCGGGCCTTCGCGCGGCCCAATCGGGCTTGGCCGCGGCGATTCAGCAAACGGCGCAGCAACTGTCGCAGACTCAAGACGTGCGGCTGAAGCTGCATCTCGATCATGTTCCGCAATGTCTTTCGGCTGAAGTCGAATACAATTTGCTCAGAATCGCTCAAGAAGCGATTTCGAATGCCGTCAGGCATTCGGGCGGGCGAATGGTGGATGTGGCCTTGGAAAGCTCGGCCGAAGAACTGCGATTGACCGTGCGCGACGACGGCCATGGCTTTGCCGCGGGCGAGCACGAATTGTCGGAGCTGGGGCATTACGGATTAATTGGCATGCGCGAACGGGCTCGGCAAATCGGCGCAGAATTCAATTTGCAAAGCCAACCGGGTCGAGGCACGACCGTGCGCGTGGTTCTGCCGACGCAGCTTTCGACCGTCGATTTGGCCACCTAAAGCTGTTTGAGTCTTACGATGTCTCAGGCCCCAGCCAATCGGCGAATCCGCGTAATGTGCGTCGACGATCATCCGCTGGTGCGCAAAGGGATTGCACTGATTCTCAGCAACGAATCCGACATGGAATTGGTCGCTGAGGCCGCCACGGGACGTGAAGCGGTTTCGCGATTCCGCCAATACCGGCCCGATGTGACACTGATGGACTTGCGAATGCCGGAACTCGACGGCACGAGCGCGGTCACGCAGATCCGCCGCGAGTTTCCCGACGCGAAGATCATTGCTCTCACCAGCTTCGACGGCGATCAAGACATCTTTCGCGCGCTCGAAGCCGGCGTGCGCGGCTATTTGTTGAAAGAATCGGTTCACACCGAGGTGCTCAATGCCATCCGCTCCGTATCTGCCGGCAATCGCTTGATTTCTCATGAAGCGGCCGAACGACTGAGCGCCTTCTTTCCCGGCGGCGCGTTGACTCCGCGGGAAATCGACGTGCTGACCCTTGTGGCACAAGGTCTTGGCAACAAAGAAATCGCGGCGCGACTCGGCCTCGCCAGCGGCACGGTCAAAATCCATGTTCAAAAGATTTTAGAGAAACTCGGCGCGTCGGATCGTACGCACGCGGTTACAATCGCAACGCAGCGCGGTATCATTCATCTATAACTCCGCCGGTCAACCGCACGAAGGGGCCGCCGATGTTGGCGAATCTTGCTGCTTGCTATTCGCGAGCGCGTCATTTCACGGAGCGTCTATGCGAACCTCTGGCGGTCGAGGATTTCGTCGTGCAATCGATGCCGGACGCCAGTCCCGCGCGCTGGCACTTGGCGCATACCACTTGGTTTTTCGAGACGTTCGTGCTGGCCCGCGCGGGCTCGGGCTACCAACCCGTCAGCTCGGACTATCAATTCCTCTTTAATTCCTATTACCACGGCGTTGGCGAACAATTCCCTCGTTCCCGTCGCGGACTGTTGACTCGGCCAACCGTGGCGGAAGTGTTTCAATATCGAAAGGCCGTCGACGAGCGCGTGTTGCGGCTTTTGCACAATGTTCGAGATGAAGTCGCAGCGGAGACTGCGCGGCTCGTCGAGTTGGGAATCAATCATGAACAACAGCATCAAGAGTTGCTGCTCACGGACATTAAACACATGTTCTCGTGCAATCCGCTTTGGCCGGCGTACCGTACCGCGCCGGCCAAACCGCGGGCAGCGAGTGACGAGCCGAGCGGCTGGTTCGCGCACTGGGGCGGCCTCGTGCAAATTGGCCGCGAGGGAGATGCTTTTGCCTTTGACAATGAAGGGCCGCGCCACAGCGTCTTTCTGCAGCCGTTCGAGATTCATCGGCGCCTGGTCACCGTTGGAGAGTATATTGAGTTCATGGAGGACGGCGGTTACTCTCGTCCGGAACTTTGGCTGTCGCTCGGTTGGTGGACATCGCGCGATCAAAGTTGGACAGCGCCTCTATATTGGGTCCAGCGAGACGGCCATTGGCAGCTGTTTACCCTGGACGGGCTAAGTCCCTTGAACAATGACGAACCGGTCTGCCACGTCAGCTACTTTGAGGCCGATGCCTTCGCACGTTGGGCCGGCGCCCGATTACCGACGGAAGCCGAATGGGAGCACACGGCGTCGGCTATCGAGCCGCAAGGCAGTTTCTTGGAAAGTGAGCATTTCCACCCCAGTGTTAATAACGAATCGAACGGAATCACCCAGTTGTACGGGGAGGTATGGCAGTGGACCGCGAGTCCCTACACGCCGTACCCCGGCTTTGTCGCACCACCGGGCGCGCTCGGTGAGTACAACGGCAAGTTCATGTGTAATCAGTATGTGCTCCGGGGCGGATCGTGTATTACGCCTGCCAGCCATATACGAGCCACGTATCGCAATTTTTTCCCTCCGGAAGCGCGCTGGCAATTCTCAGGCATCCGCTTGGCTCGCGACGCGAAGAAATAGCAAGGTGCACTTTCTTGTGGGCTAATGGGTTTATGTTGACCGAAAGGGGCACGTCGCTCATGCTGGAAGACTGCCCGACAACGTTGCATTTCGCGGGCGAATGCCATCGTTCTTGGGTAGTGATATCGTTTGGAAAAAAGCGGATGTAGCGACGGCTGTTTTCACGGCAATTTAGCACCAGCGGCTGAGGACAGCCGCCGCTACATTCCAACTGGCCAGTTTTCGGCTGCGTCGGCTTATAGAAAGTAAAAATGCTCGACTTCAGCGATGTGTCGAAAGCATTCAACGGGATAACCGTCGTCCATCCCTTTAGTCTCTCGATCGAGCCCGGCGAAGTCGTCGTGCTTCTGGGACCGAGCGGTTGCGGCAAGACAACGATTCTGCGGATGGTGGCCGGACTGATTTCGCCGACCCAGGGGCGGATTGCCATCGAATCGACTCCGCTGAATCGCCAGACCATTGGTGCCGTCCGTCGAAAACTTGGCTATGTCATTCAGGAGGGCGGTCTCTTTCCGCATTTAACCGGCGTCGACAACGTGACGTTGATGGCCCGGCACGAAGGCTGGCCGCGCAAGCGCATTGAGGACCGCCTTGCCGAGTTGCTCGAGATGACCCAGTTTCCGCCAAGCGGCCTACGTCGCTATCCCAGCGAGTTGTCCGGCGGGCAGCGTCAACGGCTGAGCCTGATGCGAGCGTTGTTTCTCGACCCGCGGATTCTGCTGCTCGACGAGCCCCTAGGCGCGCTCGACCCATTGATCCGCGCAGGTTTGCAGCGCGACCTTGATCAGGTTTTCGCGCGGACCGGGGCGACGGTGCTGCTGGTGACTCACGACCTCGTCGAAGCAAGCCGGCTTGCGGACCGAGTGTGTGTGATGAATGCCGGCCGGATTGTGCAGCAAGGCCGGTTCGCCGAGATTCTGAGGAATCCCAGCGATGAGTTCGTGCGCGAATTTATCAGCTCTCAGGTTGTAGCACCGTGAAAAACCGATCTCTTGTAAAACTGATTGGTTTGGGATTGATCCTGCTGGTCGCCGGATTCGTCCCGCTTTCCCATCACGCCGCGCAGATACGGATTGGTTCGAAGAAATTCACGGAGTCCGTTATTCTGGGCGAGATGCTGCGCATATTGGCCGAAGAGTCCAAGCTCGACGTTGTGCACTATCGTGAGTTCGGCGGAACCCGAATTGTGTTCGACGCCCTTGCGGCCGGCGAAATTGACGTCTATCCCGAATACACTGGCACAATCATTGCGGAGATATTCGCGGGCCAGAGAATCAGCGATGAAACGACCACGCACAAATTGCTCCGCGAAAAAGGAATTGGCGTTTCCAAGTCGCTGGGATTCAGCAACACGTATGCCCTGGCGCTTTCCCGCACGCGGGCCACAAAGTTGGGAATTTCGCGGATCTCCGATCTGAAACGGCTGCCCGAACTGCGCCTCGCGCTAACCCACGAATTCCTCGACCGCGCCGACGGGTGGCCGGCCTTGAAACGAAGTTACGATCTGCAACAGAGCGACGTGGTGGGAGTGGACCACGACGTTGCCTATCGTCAACTACTGGCGGGCGAAATCGACATCATCGACGTGTATTCGACCGACGCTATGATCCGCCGCGGTGATCTCGTGGTGCTCGATGACGATCAGTTATTCTTTCCTCGATACGACGCCGTGTGGCTCTACCGGCTCGACCTAGCATCGCGCTTTCCTGAAATCGTGACCGCGATGCGTCGCGTCGAAGGAATGCTGTCCGAGGCGACAATGCAGTCGCTCAATGACGAGGTGGAAGCGGGTCAGTTGACGGAATCGCAGGCGGCGGCCGACTTTCTCAAGAAGCATGTCGGTTTGCAAGTCGAGTTGCAAATCGAGTCGCGAACGAAGATGATTGTGCAGCACGTGCTGGAGCACCTCGACCTGGTGCGGCGATCGCTCTTGCCGGCGATCGTGGTCGGTGTCGCACTTGGAATTCTGTGTCAGCGACGTTTGCGAATTGGGCGGTTCGTGTTGGCGTCCGTCGGATTGCTGCAAACGATCCCTTCGCTCGCCTTGCTGGTATTGTTGCTGCCGCTGGTGTCCGCACTCGGCTACCGTAGCATCGGCGAAGGCTCGGTGACGGCAGTGATAGCGCTGTTTTGTTACTGCTTGCTACCCATCGTGCGAAACACCTACACCGGCATCGACGGCATTCAACGCGGAACGATCGAATCGGCCACCGTGCTCGGCCTTGGCCCGATGGCGCGACTGGCGGAGATCGAGCTTCCGATCGCGCTGCCGACAATCTTAGCAGGCATACGCACTTCGGCCGTGCAAAACGTCGGCTTTGCGACGTTGGGAGCCATCATCGGCGCTGGAGGTTTGGGCCAACCGATTCTGCGTGGCATTCGACTCAATGATATGTCGCTGATTTTAGCCGGTGCGATACCTGCCGCGCTGTTGGCGCTGGTGTTGCAGTTGTCGATTGACCTGATCGAGTGGGCGGTTACCCCGCGCGGTTTGAAGCGCAGTGCGGAGGTTTAAGGTTGAAGGCGACGAGAAGCTTTTTATTTCCGCTCCCCGCGTCTTAATCGCGAATGGACACGGAAATCACGGCGCCGTGGCGCCGGGCATCGGTTGGACGGTAGGATCTTCCGGCATTGGAGCAGGAGCGGGAATCGGCTTCTCTGGCGTATCAAACGGGCTATCGCCTGGGGGTGGCGCCGCCGCAGGAGCTGGGGCCGGGGTGGCTTCCGGCGTGGGAGTGAATGGGCTTGCCTCAGCTTCAGCCGGCTTCGTGTCGGGCTTCGGCGGCTCGTAACGATGCGGCTCGACCAATTGCCGCTCGTGTAGACATTGGATCAAACCGCCGTCGGTGTAGAAATAAATCCGATCGGTCTCCTGGTTGATCACTGGCTTCAAACCTTCGGGAAGCGGAATTACGGCGGCTCGGGCGCCGGTCTTGGCATCGATCACGGCCATTCGGTCGCGGTAGTCGAGCGTGTAAACCTGATTCGGACTGGCGGCGACAAATTGCCGCGGCTCCTCGGCAAACCAAGTTTGCTTACCGGTAGCTGGGTTCACCGCAAACATGCCGCCGTCTTGCGGCAAAGCATACACCACGTCGTTCAAAGCCACCGGCGGATGGAATATCGGCGAGCCCGTGGGAAATTCCCACGCTCTTATGCCGTGGGATTGATTGAACGCCACCAGAAATCCCGCCGTCGTGCCCACGTATACCATTGGCGGAAATGAAACTGGGCCGCTGTTAACGCCGAATCGAATATAAGTGTTGAACTTGGCGGGCTTCTCGCCGAACTCTTGCCCGAACAGCCGATCGCGATCGCCGCCCCACACCACGGTCTTGCCGAAAGTGGCCGGTTCGCTCGCCAGCCGCCCCGCAACTGGCAACTGCTGCGGGCCGAGAATATCGACTTCCGGATTGGTATCGAGCGGATACGATTCCAGCGGCCCGTTCACCGTTGGCACCAGCACGCGCGTTTCGGTCAGCACCGGACCCATTTCCGCTGTGCCGCGAATTTTGTAATGGTATGCAACGCGGCCGTTTAGTCGGTCGTAGATGTAGAGCGAGTCGCCATTGATTGCCGCAATGAACTTGTCGTTCGCCCCGGCCGCCAGTGTTTGAAATCGCTGCTCGCCGACAATGGCTTTCCAATTGACCATGCCGGTGTTGGCATCGACCACGTGCAACACGCCGCCGCTGGTCACGACCAACAGCAAATCGTGTTCGAGCTTGATATGCTTAATTTTCCTTTGATCGCCATCGATTGAAATTTGCGTATGCCAGCCGCGCGCGAGCCCGTGGCTTTCGAGATAACCGCTTGTGAGCAGCGGCGATTCGATCCAGTTGGCCGATGCTGGGCGTCCCGCGGCGGCCAGCGGCAGTGAGCAAATAATCGCGAATAAAAGATGACGATAGGACATGGCGAGTGCCTTTGTGGAAAACTGCAGCGGGAGGACATGGATCGCGACCACTCCATATGATAATCCGGCGACAAGCGACTCTCCAGTGCGGGTGTGTCGGGGTAGCGGCCCCAACGGTGTGTGATTCCCGGTCCGACGCTCTGCGTGGAAATGGGATGCTTGCAGCGCTCCGGGTTGCAAAGCAACTAAATCAGAAACTAATGGATGTAGGCGATTGTGGGGTGAGAATTACATTGGCTATAGTGGGGAAATTTGGCTTCCTCATTGGGAGGGTTGCCTGAACGTGGCAGCCAATTGATGAGTTCGTTGTGGGGGGGGAATGCGATTTCCATTATGCAACCGTCTTCTGTTCGTCGATTGCTGCCGTCACACACGGTGCGCGTTATCCACACTTGACGATTGCACTCTAGTTGCGCCACGATGCTGCTCGTTGACCATTTAGCCAAATGGAGCAACCAATGGCTGCGTCAAATCTCGAAAACTTGCCTCGCTGGAAGACCGACAATATCTATTGCAGCCTCGAAGGAGCCGATTATCTGGCGGCGTTCGACGAGCTCGATAAGCGAATCGATGCGCTGGCGGCGTGGTTTGACGAGTGCGGCGTTCGTCGGCTGAATGAGCCGCCGGTGGCCGACGCGAAGAAACACGTTCAATCGGTCGAACGGGCGCTAGATGGCTTGAACGACGTGGCGCTGCGTTACGGCCGGCTCGAATCGTTTATTCACGCTTTCGTAACGACCAATAGTTACGACGCCGTCGCGGCTCGCGAGGCATCCCGGCTCGAACTACTCGGCACGCGGCGGCAGAAGCTCGAGGTTCGGTTTCAGGGGTGGATCGGCAGCCTGGCCAAAATGCTGAGCGAACTCATCGAGAAAAACCCTACGCTCGAAAAGCACGCCTTCTATTTGCAAGAAACTGCGCGGCAGAGCAAGTTTCTGATGCCTGAGGAACTCGAATCGCTCGCGGCCAATTTGTGCCTCGACGGCGGCGCAGCCTTCGGCAAGCTGCAAGGCAATGTCACCAGCCAATTGAAAGTTCCCTTTGAGCGCGACGGCAAGACGGAGCTGCTGCCGATCACGGTGATTCGCAATTTCAGCTTTGAAGCCGACCGCGGGCTGCGCGAGCGGGCGTATCGGGCCGAGATCGACGGCTGGCATTCGATTCGCACCTCGATCGCCGCGTGCATGAACGGAGTGAAAGGGACAGCACAGACGCTTGCCAAGCGACGCGGACGAGAAAGCGTATTAGAGGTCGCGCTCGACGATAATCGCATCGATCGCGCGACGCTCGATGCTATGCTCAGCGCGATTCGCGAAGCTTTGCCGATGTTCCGCACCTATTTGCAAGCGAAGGCCGTGAAGCTGGGCATTGCGCGACTGGCTTGGTGGGACATCTTCGCCCCAGTCGGCTCGTCGCACAAGACATTCTCTTGGACTGAGGCGCGGCAGTTCATCATCGATAAGTTCCACGCGTTCGACTCCGACATGAGCGGCTTCGCCCGGCAAGCGTTCGACGAAGGCTGGATCGACGCCGGTCCGCGCGACGGCAAGCGCGGCGGCGCATTCTGCATGGAAGTGCTGGGCGTGGACGAGAGCCGCATTCTAATCAACTTCGACGGCAGCTTCGACCAAACGAGCACGCTAGCCCACGAACTTGGCCACGGCTACCACAATCATTGCCAGCGCGGCCTGGAACCCTTGCGCCGCGGCTCACCGATGGCGCTGGCGGAAACGGCCAGCATTTTTTGCGAAACGCTCATTGCCGAGTCGGCATTGGCGGAAGCCTCGCACGACGAACAGTTAATGATTCTCGAAACGCAGTTGGCCGGCGCGACGCAGGTGTGCGTCGATATTCTTTCGCGGTTCATATTCGAATCCAGCGTCTTTGAACGCCGAAGCCGTAGCGAATTGAGTCCGGACGAACTGTGTGAACTGATCGTCGACGCCCAGCGGCAAACGTACGCCGACGCGATCGATCCGGAAACCTATCACCGCTTCATGTGGCTTTGGAAACCGCACTATTACACCTACACGTCGAACTTTTACAATTTTCCATACGCGTTCGGCCATTTATTCAGCTTGGGTCTTTACGCAATTTTCCGCCGCGAAGGGAAAAGCTTTGTGCCGCGATATCAGGAACTGTTGCGATCGACAAACATGGACTACGCCGCGCCGCTGGCTGCGCGGTTTGGCATCGATATTACAAAGCCCGAGTTTTGGCGCGACAGTTTGCAAATCGTCGCCCAGCAGGCGGAGCGATTTCAGCGGCTATAGGCGGTCAAACCCGCGCGAACGGCTGGAGAAAGTGCTTCTCGTTCCGCGCGGAGCGTGAAAATGCGACGTTCCCGGCGCTCCGCGCCACGTGGCGGCTAGCAGACTTTCAGATCTGGTTTCGGAACGGGGCAGAGGACACATCGGAGGCGACAGCAATGAAATGTTCTATCGAGAGCAAATACAAAAACAAAGGACATAGCCAAGAGGTTGAGCTTTCGCGATTGGGCAGCCTGCTCTACGCACCAAATCGCTTTCATGACCTGCCAGCAATAATGCCCAGTTCGCCCGCGTCAAGCTAAAATCCTTTCCATTGGCCGCGCCGTTTTCCTCCATCTAATCCTGAACGCTTGGCGTCCAAACTTTCGTGGAACAGCTGACCAAACTGACAACGTCGAAATGATACCAATACCTATACCGGTAACGATCACGCGTCCCGTCTATCCGGCCGTTTTCTATTTCATACTATTCACATTTCTATTCCTGATCCCGATCGTCGAGCCCAGACCGACTGCGACGGACTGGGTTGTGGCGTCAACAATCTCGGCAGCACTGATTGCATCCTTCATCTTCATCCAACGGCGATGTTCCTCATGGGCCATGAGCTACTGGGACGCAATTGGAGCGCGGTGCGTCGCTTTGGAAAGTGGTTGCATAAACATCACTCTCATTTATATCTTTCCCTTGTTGTTGGTATATCATGTTCGGTTTTTCGTAATTGGCGTGCGAAGCCTCTTTCTCGGTCGCGCCCATGCCCAAGTCTCCACTCTGAACTTCGTTAAGCGCTTGCTTACCGAAGATTATCCTTACGAAGATTTCCAGCACATTGGGATCCTAAGCTTAGAATTCCACGTGGACAAGTTGTCGC
>JADMIO011222213.1_pt1 | contig 19488 bp, 14 predicted proteins | sample 8958161 | NCBI WGS metagenome assembly JADMIO01 (sample SAMN16585339, study PRJNA669376) | soil metagenome | isolation source: Crop rotation soil | place: USA: Cullars Rotation, Alabama | collected 2011
CGCGACAACTTGTCCACGTGGAATTCTAAGCTTAGGATCCCAATGTGCTGGAAAGGCTCCTCGCCGTCCCAGGCGGCGTAGATGATCGTCCGCCTGGGGCGGAAACCGGCCTTGGCGAGCGCCCCCACCGCCTTGGCCTCCTCGAGGAGGGCGATCTGGCCGGAGAGCGGGTCGGAGGCGCCGTTGACCCAGCCGTCGTGGTGGTTGCCGCGCACGATCCACTCGTCGGGCCGCTCGGCGCCGGGGAGGCGGGCGATGACGTCGTAGGCCGGCACGAGGCCCCAGTTGAACTCGAGCTTCAGGTGCACCTTGGCCGGGCCGGGGCCCAGGTGGTACGGGATGGGCAGCGCCCCCCGCCAGGCTTCCGGCGCGATCAGGCCGCCCATGGCGGCCAAGAGCGGCCTGGCGTCGCCGTAGGAGATCGGCAGCACCGGGATCTTGGTGAGCGTCGCCGCCTCCTTGCGGTCGAGCCGCTTGGCGTCGGCGGTGGCGCCGACGCCGGGGGTCAGCGGGTCGCCCGGGTAGAGCGGCATGTCGGCCACCGAGCCGCGCTGCACGCCCTGCTCAGGGCGGAAGCCCCCCTTGGGGTAGACGTCGCCCAGGAAGTAGCCGTCGTCGCGCGGATCGGAGTAGATGAGGCAGCCGACGGCGCCGTGCTCGGCCGCCACCTTCGGCTTGATCCCCCGCCACGAGCCGCCGTAGCGCGCGATGACGATCTTGCCCCGCACGTCGATGCCGCGCCGCTCGAGCTCCTCGTAGTCGGCGGGCACGCCGTAATTGACGTAGACCAGCTCGCCGGTGACGTCGCCGTCGACCGAGTAGGCGTTGTAGGTGGGGAGCTGCTCGCTCTTCTGCCCCGAGGTGGCATCCTCCGCCAGCGCCGGCTCGGAGAGGGCGGCGGTGAAGCGGGTCGGCGCCACCAGCTCGACCAGCCGCGTCTTGGGGGTCGGGAAGAGGACTTGGAACTCCTCGATGGCGGTGTCGTACCCCCAGGAGCGGAAGAGGCCGGCCAGGAACTGGGCGTTGTCCTTGCCGTACGGCGAGCCCACGTGATGGGGGCGGGCCGACAGCCGCTTGAGCCACGGGCCCAGGTCGGCGGGGTCGAGGAGGGCGTCGAAGCGCGCCTCGAGCGCGCGCTCCTCCGCGGCGCGCGCCTCGCTGAAGCCGAGCAGCGACGACGACGGGGCCGCCGCGGAGGACGCCGAAGCGACGGCCAGCGTGGCGCTCAAGGCCAACGACGAGACGAGGAAAGAGATGCTGCGCATGCGGTGGTCTCCCAGGGATCTTGCACAGGACAACGGACGTTGCGGAGACGTTAGCACAGCTTCTGCGCCGGGGGGACCGGCCCGGTCGGGAAGGACCGACGGCGGCGAGGGGCGCCGCCGTCGGCCCTGGCCCCAGCGGGTGGGCGAACGGCCTCAGCAGGCGATGGCGATGCTCGGACAGAGGCGGCTCGGGCAGGCGTCGACGTCCGAGCAGTTGTTGGTGCGGCCGCCCACGAGATGGGCCAGCTGACGCTCCTCGAGGTTCTGCACGGTCTCGCGGGAGAGGGTCAGTCGCTTGGTCTTGCGGTTCATCGGAATCTCCTTGCTATTGGTTTGGCGATCGCGGTTTCATCAATCGCTATTGGTCATTGTGAGTGCCAAGGCCGCGAGGGGGACACCGGCCTGGCGGCTCCGCCTCCGGGATCAGGGTTTCTGGTCCGGAGTTTCCGCCCGGGCGGCGGCGTTCGGTCGATCGATCACCAGCTCGTACTCACCCAGGCGCACGGCGCGCGCGCCGTGCAGGCCGGAGAGGCGGAAGTTGTAGGTGCCGGTCTGGAGAAGCTGGCTGGGCAGCACCAGATGCAGGCTGCGATCGCGCGACCGGAGCCCGTCCTGCTGCCAGATCGCGGCCCCGTCCTGCCGGAGGAGGACCACCCGGTAGGCCGGATACTCGTTCAGGTCGTTCAGGTCGAGCACGATCTCCAGATGCGCCGCGCGCACGGGCATCCGCACCGGCGGCCGCTCGCCGCGCAAGGTGTCGTTCGGATAGAGGTGCGCGGCGGGTGGAAGGGCGGACGCGCCCGGAAGCGCCGCGACCTTCGGGCTCGGCCGGGGCCAGGCCAGCCAGGCGAGGAGAGCGCCGGCCAGAACCATCGCCAGCGACGCGGCGGCTGCGAGCGCCGGATGCCGAGAACCCCGCCGGGCCGGTGGCTCGCGGCGCGGCGCCGCCGCCGGCAGCTCGACCGCCGCCACGGCGGGGGCGATCACCTCCCGGATCCAGGCCCGATATTCGGGCACGGTGCCGGCCTCGGCACGGGTCTCTGCCCCGGTGCGCGCGGCGGCCAGTCTCCGGCGCGCCGCTTCGAGGGTGACCTGATCGATCGCGCCGGCGCGGCGTCCGATCTGGCCGGCGTCGAGCCAGACCGGGAAGCCGCAGCGCAGGGTGAGGGCTCCCGCCGCCGCGCCGGCCGGCAGGGCAAGGTCGGTATCCGCCACGAGCGGGCAGGTGTCCGCAGGGACGGCCAGGTAGCGCCCGCCCTCGGCCTCGAGCACGATCCACTCGACGGGGAGATGGCGCGTGGCCGTCGCCAGGACGCGGTCCCCCGCCGCCCACCCTGCCTCCCCGCGCGACGCCGCCGCGGCCCGGGAGCGGGCTGCCACCTCCGCCGAGGCGGCGGCAAGCGCCAGCTGCCGCTCGGTGAGCGCCGGTTCGCTCATCCGAGCCCCCGCAGGTCGGACGGTTCCGCCCGGCTGTGCGGCGCGCTGCGCGCGGCCGGCGGCCCGGCCTGCGCCAACTGGCGCAGGGTGGCGAAGAGATCGGGCATGCGCTCTCGCGGGATGTCGAGGAGGCGGGAGAGCTTGCGGTGCGAGAGGCGCTCCCCATCCTCGTCGGCCGTCAGTACCTCCTCGGCGGCGGCCTGCACGCGCAGGTATTGCCAGAGCGCCGCCAGGTAGCGCCGCGTGCGCCGGTCGGTGGGCAGGGTTTCGATCGCCGCCGTCACCCGCTGGGAGAGCTCGACGAAGCGGTCGCGCGACTCGATCGCCAGCTCTGGCGGCGCGGCTCGCCGGGAGATGCCGCCCGTTCCCGGACCGCTCGAGCGCAAGGGCGGCGGCTCCCCGGCCGTCTCGAGCAGCGCCGCCCAACGGACCCGCGCATCGTTCTTGAGCGGGTCGACGACGTCGCGAAAGCGGAAAGAGGCGACGTCGTGGCTCGCCAGGTCCCGCAGGTGGGCCCGCAGGCGGGCCAGGCTCTCGAGGTGGCGCGAACCGCGGGCGGTCACCAGCTCGGGCAGCAGGTCGTCGTTCCACCGGGCGACCAGGGCGCCCAGGTCGCGCACCGGCGGATCGGGCGGCGCCGTGGGGCCAAGCCCCACCACGGTGTCGTTGCGCACCGCCGGATCTCCCGCCAGCACGAAGAGGTCCCCCGCAGCGACGCCCTCCGCGACCGCCGTCTGCAGCATCTCGAAGACGCGAAAGCCGATCGGGTCGTGCCGGCACTGCCGCTCGTGGAGGAAGTGGCGCACGTTGAGCAGGACGAGCCCCTCGATATTCGGCTTGAAATCGAGCTGGGCCTGGAGGGCGGGCAGGCGGTCGACGAAGATGAAGGAGTAGCACTCGGCCGCAAGCTCGTCCAGGGGATCGTCGCCCGGCGCGGCGGCCGCTTCCCAGCTCGACCAGCCGCAGACGCCCAGGTAGGAGGGCGGCGAGCTCCACAGGCCGCGGCGCTTGACCTCCTGGCGCAGGAAGGACCGCAGCTCGCTCCAGGCGGCGACGAAGCGCTCGCGGTCCAGGGCCCCGTCGAGGCTGCGCACGAAGTCGGAGAAGATCGCTGGCACGGCAGGATTTTCGCCCAGAACGCCAAAATCCGCCACGGCCTCTCCCGCGGCCGTTATCTTCCTTTTTTCGAACGGCGGAGAGTCTGCCCCCGCCCTCGCTTTCCATCGGAGGAGGAGCCCGTATGAAGCGGTATGCCCTTTGTGTCCTCGCCCTGGCCGCCCCGTTGGCCCTGCCCGCCACCGCGGCTGTCCAAGCGATCTCGCCTGGCATCGACATCTGGTCGACCCCGGCGGACGGCTCGACTCACCTCGACTTTGCCCGGATGCCCATCCCGGCCGGCTTCTTCTGCCAGCGCTCCGCGCCCTTCACCGGCCGGGTCGTCCTCCAGGGGAAAACCCTGGCGACCGGGTTTCCGGGAAGCCTGGGGCGGACCGACACGATCGTCGAGCGCCTCGACCCGGCGGTCTTCGACAGCCGGGGAGTCGCCTCGACCCGCCTCCAGATGCGCGCCCTTCAGCTCGAAAGCACGGCGCCGATCCGGACGGCGTGCGGCGACTACACGGTGAGCGTCCACCTGAGCGGCCGCCAGCCGATCACCCGCCTGCGCATCGTCCGCGACAGCGAAGAGGGAGGGCACTTCTCGGCCCCCGTCGGCGTCAACGTCAAGCTGAGCTTCATCCCGGTCTCCAACCCCTCCGACCGGCACCTGGCGCTGTTCCACCAGATGCGCCTCGCCGCCAACCCAGCGGCCCCGTGGTCGGCCAACCTCGACAAGCGCTATCGCGGTACCCGCGGTCCGGTGGTCGTCGACACCGACGGCGATGGAGTACCGGATACGGCGTTGCCCTCCACGTCGCCCAACTTCGTCGCCGGGTTGAATACCCTCAAACAAGCGGTCAGCACGGACCCCGGGGTCGTTTGCCACGAAGAGAACAACGACGACGGCTCTGTCGCCGAGCACTGCACGCAGGTAGGGGGCACCCTGCCAGGAGCGGATGGCGGCGGCCCGGCGTAGATCGCGGACAGGGCGGCTCGGCCTCGCGGTCGAGCCGCCTTTGTATTGGACTTCGACTCAGTGGGGGTGATCCTTGAAAAAGCCCAAGAAGATCGAGCTGCGCAAGGAAACGTTGGTCTCCCAGTATGACAAGCTCCACACCCAAGGTGGAAAGGGAGTTCCCGAAGACTGCCAGGTAACGGTAACCTCCACAGGGTTCTACTCGTCCGCGGTCTCGCCTGTCGATACTGTTTGATACAGATCACTTCCAATCTCCGTAGAGTTGAAAAGCTGCCCACGAAAAGGGGCTGACATCGCGGCTTTTCCGGAGCTGTTCCATCTGGGCTTCTCGGAGGGCCTGCGCCTCGCTCGCTCCCTCTCGGAGACGCTGGTAGAACCGCTCGATGAGTGGCTCGGTCGAATGGTCGGAGATCCCCCAGAGGGTTGCCAGCACCGAGTGGGCTCCGGCGTACTGAAAGGCCCGCGTCAGACTGAGCAGCCCTTCTCCTCCGATCTCTCGGCCGACCGCCGTGTCGCATGCCGAGAGGGTGACGAGCTCGGCGTCGAACCGCATGCTCTCCGTGACTTCCCATGCCTGCAGCAGCCCGTTGTCCTCCCCTGGGCGCCGCCGACGTGGAGGGCTCAAAGCTAGCGCTGAATCCAACGGGCTCCTCTCGTCGAGCAAGCCATGGACGGCGAAATGGAGCCAGCGGGCGGTGGGCGCCAGCCGCTTCGCTCGCTCCTCGGTAGCGGCCGGACCGAGAAACACCCGGGAGCGAGGAAAGAGCCCTGCCAATGCGGCCAGCTCTTGGCGGGCAGCTGGCAAGGGGGGCAATTCGTTCATCAGACCGCTACGTAGATCTGGCTCGGCCGTTGGAAGAGCCTGGGGATCGGGCGGCGGGTAGAGCGGATCGCCAAAGGCGAGAAGCTGCAGCCGGAAGGGGCGCCCGGGCGAACGGCGCCTGGCGATGAGCTGTTGGTAGGCGGAGATCGAGGCCGCAAAATGGATCGGTTGCCATTCGATCAGATAATGGCCGTCCCGCACCAGGGCAGCAAAGGGAAGAAGGTGGAGAGGCCCATCGGGCACGATCAGGAGTCGGCGGGCCCCCGCGAGGAGAGGGCCGGCAGAGCCCAGCAGGAGCTGGTACAGATCCGCACCCTTCTTTCTCAGCTCCGGCAAGTCGAATCGCCTCTCGAGGATGGCGGTACGGAACTCCTGTACCGTCTTCTTGAGGTCGCTTGCGCCCGCGGTGATCCGCAGCACGGCCGGCGAGTCCATTCTCTTCAGATCCGGCCGGACGACGAACAGCAGGGTTCGAGTCTGACCGACGGAGAAAAAGAGCAACGTGGTCCCTGGGTCGAGGGTGCGCTCGATCCCCCCAAATTCCAAAGGCTCGGGGTAACAAGATGGATCGAGAGAAAGGTATTCCCTCTGCATTCGCGCCTTTTCCCGGCGGATCGAGAGCTGCTTCCCCTCGAGGGCGCGCTCCAGTGCGGTTTCCGGCTGCGGCCGTGACCGGAGGCGCGCGAGCTCACGCTCAGAGCCGTCGTACTCCCTGTTTAGCCGCCGCCACCTCGCGGCCTTCCTCGCTGGCAGCTGAGAAAACTGGAAGCTGCGCTCGGCGAGCTGATCCAGGAAGGCTCGTGCCCTGCCCGATTCAGCCACCTCGAGAGCCTCGGCGGTCCGTCCGACTGCGGCCAACGCCTCGGCGCAGTCGCTGTACTCCACGGTAAAGGCAGCACTCCAGCGCATCCGAACCTCCTGGATGTTGGCGAACGCCCTGCGTTTCCGCTCGATCGACGCGACGGCCTGGCAAAGGTACCGGGCCGCCCTCTCGTTCTTCCCCTGGCGCCGCTCCAGAAGCCCCAGGTCGTGCAGGACATCCTCGTGGGACAGCTCGTCGGGGGCCAAGCGGTTGCCTATCGCGATAGCCCGCAGCAGGTAGATCTCGGCCGTCTCCAAATCGTTCCGATCCCCGGCAATGGAGGCCAAGCCTTGCAGAACGCCCTCCATTCCCAGGTCGCCGGAGGCGCCCTCCTTCCAGCCGATCGCCAAGGCCCGCTGCCATAAGCGCTCGGCGGTATCGCGCTCACCCAGGAGGTATGTGACAGCACCCAGCGTCGACAATCGTCGAGCCACATAGAGACTCTCCGGGGTGGCCCTCTCCTGGATCGTCATGGCCTCCTGAAAGCGGGCGGCGGCGGTCTTCCAATCCTTCCTCTGGACGGCGTCCTGGCCCCAATCCCAGAGGGTCGCCGCCAGATCCGAGCTGTCCGGCGCGAGCTGCTCGCGGATCCCGAGGGCGGCGTGGAAGAAGCGGCCCGGGTCGGTGGGATCGCCCGAACGGCTGGTGACCTGGCCGAGCCCGGTCAGGCTCCAGGACGCGGCGAGGTTTTGGCGGGAGACCTTGCGGTCCACGGCCAGGGCGCGGAGGAAGCAGTCCCGGGCCTGCTCCCAGAGATAGCGCTCCATGAACAGGTTTCCCCACTCCCGCAGGAGCTTGGCGGCGATCGGGCTCGCCCGGGTCTCGAGCGGGCGGATCGAGCGCCGGTAGATCCGGTCGGCCTCGGGGCCGCGGCCGGCCTTGCCGAGCGCCCGCGCCGCCTGCACCTCGAGCCAGAGGGCGGCCATTCCGTCGCCGTGGGCGCGGGCCTCCCGGGCGGCTTGCCGCCAAGGCGCCAGCCCCGCGTCCAGGCGGCCCGCGGAGATCTCGTTCTGGCCGCGGCGATACAACGCGAGAAGCGGCTCGCCGAGGTTGGGGTGAAGCTCGATTTCCGCGAATGCGCCGGAGGGAGAACGGGCCGCCACGCACCACGACCGGGCCTGCGCGCCTCTACTCCCCTGGAGACAGACCTTCCGACGGGGGACCTGCTCGAGGAAGACCTCCTGCAGATCGAAAGGCGAGCCCAGGGCTCCGCCGCGGCCCGGCCCCGCGGCCCAGGTCAGAAGCAGGTCACCTTCCTGGAGACCTGCCCGATCGGCCGTGGAGCCGCGGCCCACGCTTTCGATGACCACCCCGCGCGGCTCCCGCGCCAGACCGGCCAGCGCGGCGGAGGAGAGCAAGCCTCCGAAGAGCGCGATGAGGCCAGGGCGGAGGAGGCGTGGCATCCTGGAGAGCGGTGTCGGTGGACGCGAGTCCGGTTGGCGAAAGGTAGCACGCCCGGTCCCGGAGATCGAAGCGGGCCGGCGGCTCGGTCCCAACCGGGCTTGGATGTACACTACGCCGACCGTGACGCCGCCCACTTGAGCCCTCCATCCAAGACCGCGATTCCGTGCCGACTCAAACGCAAACGCTTCCCCAGGGCTCCCCCACTGCCCTCGAGAGCTCCGGGCTGTTGCGCCAGGCGCGCGCCGTCTGGGTGTCGCGGGACACGATCGCCTGGAACCCCGAGCCGGTCCGAGCCGGCTGGGACGTCGCGCTCCACGCCGCGCCGGCGGGCGGGTTGGCCCTTTCCGGCAGCAGCATGGTAGGCGGCACGTCAATCCCCCTCGCCTTCGAGCCGGCCGGCCTGCCCCACGCCCTGCGGCAGAAGTATCCCCACCTTGCGGGCTATGCCGCCTTCCGCCTGCCGAGGACGGACCCGGCCCAGGTCCGCGAGCTGCTCCGGGGACAGCTCGCGGTCTCGGCCCGGGCGGCCGACGGCTCGGTGTACGATGCCACCGGCCTCCAGCTCCACGGCGCTCTCGACGACCTCTGCGCCTACGGCGGCGAGCTCGGCGCGAGCTTCGCCGGCCGCGTGCCGACGCTCCGGGTGTGGGCGCCCACGGCGCGTTCGGTCCGGCTGCTGCTCTATGCCGACTCGCGCCAGGACACGGCCGCCGAGGCCTTCCCCATGTCCCGGGACGCCGCGACCGGCGTTTGGAGCCTGACCGGCGACGCCTCCTGGTACGGCCGCTACTACCTCTACGAGGTCCAGGTCTTCGTCCGCGCGACCGGCAGGGTCGAGGCGAACCGTGTCACCGACCCGTACTCGGTCTCGCTGTCGAGAAACAGCCAGCGCACCCAGATCCTCGATCTGGCCGACCCGGCCTGGGCGCCGCCGGGGTGGCCGCTCATCGGCCGGCGCAAGCCGCGCCTCGACGCGCCCACGGACATCGTCCTCTACGAGCTCCACGTGCGCGACATGAGCGCCCACGACGCGACCGTCCCGGCGGCCGAACGCGGCACCTTCCAGGCCTTCACCCGCAAGGACAGCGACGGCATGCGGCACCTGGCCGCCCTGGCCCGGGCGGGGCTCTCCCACGTCCATCTCCTCCCCGTCTTCGACATCGCCACCATCGACGAGGACAAGTCGACCTGGCAGAGCCCGGCCGGCGATCTCGCCTCGTTTCCCCCCGACTCGCCGGAGCCGCAGGCGCGGGTGGCGGCGGTGGCCGACACCGACGGCTACAACTGGGGGTACGACCCCTGGCACTACAGCGTGCCCGAGGGGAGCTACGCCACCGATCCCGACGGCCCGGCCCGCATCCTCGAATTCCGCCGGATGGTCCAGGCGCTTTCCGAGATCGGCCTGCGGGTGGTGATGGACGTGGTCTACAACCACACCTACGCCTCGGGGCAGAGCGGGCAGTCGGTGCTCGACCGCATCGTGCCCGGCTACTACCACCGCCTGAACGCCTGGGGCGACGTCGAGAACAGCTCCTGCTGCGCCAACACGGCGAGCGAGAACGCCATGATGGGCAAGCTCCTCGTCGACTCGGTGGTGCAGTGGGCGAAGCACTACGCGATCGACGGCTTCCGCTTCGACCTGATGGGCCACCACATGAAGCGCAACCTGATCGAGGTCCGCGCCGCCCTCTCGGCTCTGACCCTCGAGCGCGACGGCGTCGATGGCCGGAAGATCTACCTCTACGGCGAGGGGTGGAGCTTCGGCGAGGTGGCCCACAACGCCCGCGGGATCAACGCCAGCCAGGCCAACCTGACCGGCACCGGCATCGGCACCTTCAGCGACCGCCTGCGCGATGCCCTGCGCGGCGGCGGGCCGTTTGCCGGCATTCAGGAGCAGGGCTTCGCCACCGGCCTCGGGTCGGACCCCAACGCCACTCATCAGGGCTCGGCCGAAGACCAGGAACACCGGCTCCGCTTCTACGCCGACCTGGTGAAGGTCGGCCTGGCCGGCCATCTGTCCGATTTCGTCCTCGAGGATCGCTTCGGCCACCGCATCCGGGCGGGGCAGCTCGAGCACCATGGGCAGCCGGCGGGCTACGCGCGAGAGCCCGCGGAGGTGGTCAACTACGTCGACGCCCACGACAACGAGACGCTCTTCGATGCGGTGCAGCTCAAGCTGCCGGTCGGCGCCGCCATGGCCGACCGGGTGCGGGCCAGCAACCTGGCGCAGTCGGTGGTGCTGCTCGCCCAGGGGGTGCCGTTCTTCCACGCCGGCACCGACCTCCTGCGCTCGAAGTCGCTCGACCGCAACAGCTACAACTCGGGCGACTGGTTCAACAAGCTCGATTTCACCGGCCAGTCGAACAACTGGGGGGTCGGCCTCCCTCCGGCGCGCGACAACCAGCAGAGCTGGTGGATCCACGGGCCGCTCCTCGCCAACCCGGCCCTCACGCCCACCCCGGCCGACATCCGCCGCGCCCGCGACCACTTCCGCGAGATGCTCGCCGTCCGCCGAAGCTCTCCCCTCTTCCGCCTGCGGACGGCCGAGGAGGTTTCCCGCCATCTCCGCTTCCACAACACCGGCCCGAGCCAAAACCCGGGCCTCGTGGTCCTGGAGCTCGCCGACCCGGAGGGCCAAATCGACCGGCGCTTCGACCGCCTGGTCGCGATCTTCAACCAGACGCCCTGGAACCTCGGCTGCGAGGTAGCCGACCTCCGCGGCACGACATTCGCGCTCCACGACGCCCTCGCCCATTCCACCGATCCGGTGGTCCGCACCGCGGCCTACGACTCGGAGACCGGCGTCTTCACCGTCCCCGGGCGCACCACAGCGGTGTTCGTGAGCGAACGGCCCCTGGACGACCAGATCGGCCGGCTGGGCGCCGACGTCGATGCCCTGGTCGCCGCGGGCCGGCTCGCCCGGGACCGCGGCGACGACCTCCGCTCGGAGCTAGCGGCCGCCCGCGACGCCGAACGGCGAGGCCAAGAGCTCGCCGCAAAGCTGCGGCTCGACGCTTTCCTCCTCAAGGCGAGCCTCTTCGTCTCCGCCGGCCACCTCGCCGCCGAGGACGCCCGCGCCCTGCGCGAGGACGGCAGGAGCCTGTTCGAGCATCTGTTTGGAAACGACGACCGCAGAGGAGCGGTTCGCTTTCCCATGAACGGTGCGTAGCGGACGGGTCGTGGTCAAACAATCCTTGGTCATTGCAAGCGTGGCATAAGCCGCGAGCAGTCATTCAACCCGGGCACCGCCCCTCAGGCCGCGGGGACGAGCACGCGGAGCGCGCCCGGCAAAACGCGGTAGTGGAGTGGGGTCTCGAGCACGTTCACCTCGCCGTCGGTCGAGACGCGCAGGCGGCGGTGCGGGGTCTCGATCCAGATCTCCCGGGTCAGCAGGACGTCGAAGTCGTGCTGGCGACGCAGCGCGCCCAGGAAGGCGCTCCAGGCCAGCCGCAGGAGGCCCAACCGGCCGGTGCGGTGGGCCACGTGGAGGGAGAGGACGCCGGCGTCGAGGCGGGAGCGGGAGCCCAGGGTGAAGAGCTCCATGTCGTACTCGTTGTTGCCGATGAAGACGAACGGCGTGCGGCGCAGGAGCCTCTGGCCGTCGGCCTCCAGGCGGACGTCGAGGAACGGATAGCGGCGGAGCATCTCCCAGGTCGCCCAGACGTAGGCGGGCCATTTGCCGCGCCCGAGCTCGCTCTCCTGGCGCTCGCGCCGATGCACGATGTCGGGGTAGAGCCCCAGCCCCGAGTTGTTCAGGAAGAGGCGGCCGTTGACCTCGCCCACGTCGACCTGGACGGCGTGACCCGCGAGGCAGACGCGGACCGCCTCCTCAAGGTCGAGCGGGATCCCGAGGTCCTTGGCGAAGTGGTTGAAGGTGCCGAGCGGCAGCACGCCCAGGGTGCGCCCTGCCTCGACGACCACCGCGGCCACGGCGTTGAGCGTGCCGTCGCCGCCTCCGGCGACGATGGGATCGGCGCCCGCCGCCACGGCGCGGCGCGCCAGCTCCGGGATCTCCGCCCCGTCCCCGGCGAGCTCGATCCGCGGCGTCTGGCCGGCGGCGGCGAAGAGCTCGGCCAGCCGGCCGCGCGTCTCCTCCTGGTTGCCGAAACCCGATCCCGGGTTCAGGAGGACGGCCGGACGGGCGGCCTCGCCTACGCCCAACCGCGCTCCTCGAGCGGCCGGCCGCGGGTGAGCGCCACCGCCGCCCGCACCTCGCCGATCCAGCGGACTTTCTCGAGGTCGGGCAGGAAGGCGTGCTCGAAGGCGGCCTCGGCGAAGCCGGCCAGATCGTCGTCGCCGTAGCCGAAGGTCTCGGCGAGCTTCTGGTATTCGTCGGTCAGGGTGGTGTTGAAGAAGGGCGGATCGTCGGAGTTAACAGTTACCGGCACGCCGGCGCGGTGGAGGCGGTCGAAGGTGTGGGAGGCGAGATCGGGGAAGACGCCCAGGCAGACGTTCGAGGTCGGGCAGACCTCGAGCGGGATCCTTCGGGCGGCAAGCTCGGCGACCAGCGCCGGATCCTCGACCGCACGCACGCCGTGGCCGATGCGCTGGGCACCGCAGATCTCGAGCACCGAGCGGATCGACGCCGGGCCGGCATGCTCGCCGGCGTGAGCGACGGCGTGCAGGCCGGCCCGCCGGGCTTCGGCGAAATGGGGGCGAAACGGCTCGTTGCCGAATTTCCCCTCCATGCCGGTCAGCCCGAGGCCGACCACCAGGCCGCGCGCCGCCCCGGCCAGCGCCCACTCGAGGGTGCGGTCGGCGGCGGCGGGGCCGACGTTCCGGACGATGTCCGGGATCAACCGCAGCGACACGCCGTGGCGCTTCTCCCCCTGGGCCACGGCCTGGGCCAGGGCGTCGAGCACCTCGCCGCCGTCGGCGCCGTTGGCGAGATGGGTGGCGATGGTGAAGTGAACCTCGCTCCAGACGATGTTCTGGCGCGCCTGCTCGGCCAGGAAGGCGTCGACCAGGAGGGCGAAATCCTCCGGCTGCCGCAGCGCCTTCGAGCAGGTGAGGTAGATCTCGACGAAGTGGGCGAAGTCGCGGAAGGTGAACCAGCGGCGCAGCCCCGCCTCATCCTGGGCGGGGAGCTCGACGCCGTTGCGGCGGGCGAGCTTCAAGAGGACCGCCGGGCTCATCGAGCCTTCGAGGTGGACGTGCAGCTCGGCCTTGGGCAGGCGGGCGAGGAAGGGGGGCGGGCTCATGGCTGGACCGGCGTGCCCCCTGGGGTTTCCGTGCGCAGCCGCCGGGTCAAGCGGGAGAGGACGGCCTCGGGGACCAGGCCGTCGAGGTTGCCGCCGAGGCGGCAGACCTCCTTGACCAGCCGGCTCGACAGGTAGCTGTACTCCTCCCGCGGCACCATGAAGACGGTCTCGACGCGCGGGTTCAGGTGCCGGTTCATGAGCGCCATCTGGAATTCGTACTCGAAATCGGAGACGGCGCGCAAGCCCCGCACCACCACCTGCGCCCCGCGGCTCTCCATGTAGTCGACCAGGAGGCCGGAGAAGCTCTCCACCCGGCACTCGGGGATTCCGGACACCAGCTCGCCGATGATCTCGACCCGCTCGGCGTCGGAGAAGAGCGGCTTCTTGGCCTCGTTGGCGAGCACGGCGATGATCAGCTCGTCGTAGAGCGGCCGGCAGCGCTCGATGATGTCGAGGTGGCCGTTGTGGATGGGGTCGAACGACCCCGGGTAGACGGCGACGCGGTGGCTCACCGCGACGCCGCCCCGAGGTCGAAGGTAGCGACGTTCCAGGCCGCGTCCATCACCCGCAGCAGCACGTAGTCGCCGGCCTTCCACCCCGAGGCCGGCGCCGGCACCAGGAGCGTCTCGCTCTTGGCGTCGAGCAGGCCGTCGGCCGCGTTCACCGGCTGCCATTCGCCGGCGTTGACGCTCACCTCGGCCTGGCGGATGGGGTTCAAGGCGTCGCGCACCGTCACCCGCAAGGTGTCTCCCTGGCGCTCGACCTTGCCGAGGACGGGCGGGGTGTTGTCGATCACCACCGGATCGCCGATCTTCTCGGCGGTCAACGCGTCGCCCGGCTGGTTGGCCTTGCGGTCGGACGCCACCAGGCGGAAGCGGTAGATGCCGTCGGGCAGCGCGGTCGCATCGAAGCTCACGTAGTCGTCCTTGAGATCGGTCGCCACCGGCCGCCAGGGGCCTTCGCCCTCGGCCGGGCGGAAGGAGAGCTCGTAGGTGAGCGTCTCCTGGTTGGGGTCCGAGGCCGACCAGCGCAGCGTCTGATAGCCCTTCTTCCACAGCGTCTTGGTGCGCCCGCCGCCCAGGTCGTCCGCGGCCGACTCGCCGAGCGTGGTGAAGATTCCGTCGCGGTTGGGGTGGACCGGCTCGTAGACCTGGTTGCTGGGATTGAAGTTCGACGGCACCAGGATCTGGCCGGGCTCGAGCGCGGCCAGGAGGTCGATCTTGGGGCGCAGGTTCTCCTGGCGGTAGGAGAGCTCGGCCGAGAAGATGCGCGGCGAGCCCGCGGCCGTGCCGGCGGCCGCCTTGAGCTCGGCTCGCCACTGCACGTAGCGCCCCTTGCCGAGCTGCGCCAGCGAGATCTCCGTCCCCTCCTGGGGCGGCGTCCAGTCCGACCAGGTGCGGTCGGGCTCGGCGGAAAAGCCGGTGCGGAAGGAGAAGGCGAGCGACGCGCCGGCCGGCACCTGCCCGCGGTAGCGGAAGCTGCCGAAACGGGAGAGCTGGCCGGTGTCCAGGGAGGCGCTGGTGTAGGTCCCCTTGGGCTCGGCGCCGGCGGTGATGCGGTAGAGGGCACCGGCGTTGGTGGTAGCGAAGGCCGGCCCGGCCTCGCCGGGCAGGAGGGCGACGATCTGCCGGTCGTCGACGTCCTTCTCGAGCCGCAGCTGGCTGTTTTCGAAGCGGTAGAGCTTCCCCTCGACGCCGGTGGCGATCCATACCCGCTCTCCCTGCACCTGGAGGGCGTAGATGGTGTCGTCGGTGAAGCTCCAGAGCGACTCGACCTGGCCGTCGGGCGAGATCTTGAGCAGCCGGCTGCGCGGCCCGGTCGTCCCCGGCTTGCGGGTGCCGGTCGCCGCCGTCGCATCGGCGGCGACGGTGACTTCCGCCGCGGTCGCGGCGGCCGCTCCCTTGGCGGCGCCCGGAGTGGTGGCGGCTCCCCCCTGGGGCGCCGCCGCCGGCCGCGACAGGTCGACCAGGCTCGACTCGGACGACGCCACGGCGGCGTAGACGCTGCCCGCCGGTCCCGGGGCGAGCGCCACCACCTCGGGCTCGTCGGCGTCATAGACCGTGTGCACCTTGCCGTCCTTGCTCAGCCGGAGGATCAGCCCCTCGCCGGCGGTGCCGAGCAGCACGTCGCCCCCCGGCAGCACGGCCATCGAGCGCAGGTGGGTCTCGTCGACGTCGGCCGCCACCTGGCCCTTGCCGGCGGCCGGGCCGCTCAAGGGGACGCGGAAGAGCTTCCCCTGGGTTCCGGTAGCCACCAGGAGGGCGCCGTCGGCGCCCTGGGCCAGGGCCCAGATGTAGGTCTCGCCGGGGTCGAAGAAGACCTGCCCCTTGCCATTGTGGATCCGGTAGACCTTGCCGCGCGGCGAGGTGCCGGCGTAGACCGTGCCGTCGGCGTCGGCCCAGAGGGCGAAGACCTCGGGCTCGGGGGCGGCGAAGAGCTCGGTCACCGCGCCCTTGCGGTCGACCTTGAGCACCTTGCCGGCGTTGCCCGTCCCCACCGCCCAGCCGTCGGGCAGGGCGACGGCCGAGAGCACGAACGGCTCGCCGATCGCGGCCACCCGCTCGGTGCGCGGCGCCAGCGCCAGACGCCCCTCGGAGTCGACGCTCACCCCCTCGAGGGTGCCGGCGAGGAAAGCCGCCTGGTTGTCCACTTCGAAGATGCGCACCTGGGTGGCGCCGCCGGCCGAGGCGACAAACGCCCCCAGGAGGCCGGCGAGGCTCGACAGCACGACCGTTCGGACCCGACTCATCACGACCCCTCCTTGCTCCGCGTCACCGCCCGAGGTCGCCCGGGCGCCACGGCATTCCGCATTGGACCTTCACTCTTCAAGGTTTCCTGGCACCCACCGGGCGCGCGGGGGCGACCGGCTGGGCCGGGGCGGCGGCCGTCCCGGCGTTCGCCGTCGGCGGCGCCGGCGCACCCGGCGCCTTGCCCTGGAGGTGCTCCTGGCGCCGCACCGTCAGGTCGATCCGCGCCATCCCTTCGATCGGCACCGGCATGGGGGCGCGCTCAATCTGGGCGACGGTGGCCTTGACCGGCGCCGCGCTCCCCGACGAGGCGGCTCCCCAGAGCGCGCGCACCGATCCCGGCAGGCGCGGCATCACCTCGCCCGCGACCGACAGCCCGGCGCCGTCGTAGAAGCCCAGGACCAGCGCCTCGCGCCGCGAGTGAAGGCTCCGGAGCAGGGCGAGCGCCTGCCGGAAGCTCACCGGCTCGGACGGCTCGAGCAGCAGGCGGGCGCCGTCGATGCTCGCGCCGTCGCCCACCAGGAGCGAGTAGCGGCCGGCCGGCAGGTCCTCCGGCAGGTTGATCTCCAGGCGGTGGAGGAAGCGCTCCCCCCGGTAGGCCGCGAGGTCGAGCGACACGCCCAGCGTCTCCCCCGGCCGCACCACGGTGCGCTCGGCGGTCGCCCCCACCAGGGTGGCGGCGCGCGGCACCGGCGACTGCACGAGGTCGACGTCGACGCCGGAAAGGGTGGTGCGCTCGAACGGATTGCGCGTCATGTAGGCGGCGATGGTCAGCAGGTAGGCGCCGGCGGCCGCGCCGACGTCCTCGCCGTCGAAGCTCTGATGGACGGTGACGTCGCCGTACTTGGGGAGGGTGAAGCGCGCCGTCACGTCGAGGCTCTGGCTGCCCGCCGCGCGGCTCGCGGTCTCCAGGCTGCCGATGGTGGCGGCGCCGATCAGCGCCGGGACGAGCTCGGGGAAGTCGGCCACCCGCATCTTGAACTCGCGCGGCGGCTCGCCGCCGCGGCTGGCGAAGCGCAGGGTGAGCGGCAGCGTCGGCGCCGGGGCGCCGATGCGGCCGGTGATCGCCACCTGGCGATCCTGCTCGAAGGCGCCGACGATGTCGCCGATGTTGCAGATCTTGAACGACGAGTACTGCGAGGAGAGGATGGTCACCACCTCCGCCGTCGACATCGGCACCCGGATCGGGCCGAAGCCCAGGAAGGGGTGGCCGAAGGCCAGCACGTTCTCGCCGTGGGCATCGGTATAGTGGTCGGTGACGGTGCCGAAGGCGGCCATCTGGAGGTCGCCGTCCATCAGCATGGCGGCCACCGAGCTGCCGGGCGGCAGGAGCTTCGAACCGGGCGCGGTGCGGCCGGCCGGCGCCATCCGGCCGGCCGGCGCGACGTTGCCGCCGAGCGCCTTCTGCAGCAGGCCGAGCGAGCGGGCGCCGAAGCCGGTGGTGGCGAACTGCACCGCCGCCGACGCCCCGGGCAGGATGGCGCCGGTCTCGGGGGCCAGGCGGGCGAGCTCGCGGGTCAGGAGGTCGGCCGGGATGCGGCCGGTCTGGAGCGTCTGGAGGTCGGCGGCCGGCACCGGCGGCGGCGGCACGGCGAGCCCCCCGCCGCCGCCCAGGAGCGGCACGCGGCGCATGAGGTCGATCGGCGTGATGCCGCCGACCGCCTCGTGCGAGAACGGCCAGCCGAAGGAGACCGCGCCCACCAGCTTGCCGTCGATGAACACCGGGCTGCCGCTCATGCCGGCGACGATGCCGGCGCGCTCGAGCCCCTTGCCGGTCAGCCGCGCGATGACGTAGGAGAGGTCGGCGCTCGAATTGCGCATGATGCCGATCACCTCGACCTCGAAGCGCTCGGGCTCCTGGCCGGCGAAGACCGACAGGCCATAGCCGCGCTGCCCCACCTTGATCTCGTCGATCGACATCGTCGGCAGCGCCCCGGGAATGGCGCCCACCTTGACGATCGGGTTCGTGGCCCCGCCCGGAGGCGCGCTCTCCCCCGCCGCCACGGCCGTCCAGAGGGTCGTCAGGAGGAGCGCGGCCAGCCCTGCAAACCGGCCTGGCAGCCGCAACCGTCGCTTGGTGCTCATCGACATCGTCAACCTCGTACCGTGAAGGAGCCGGCGGTCATCGCGCCGCGATCTCCAGACCTTCCACCGAATAGACCCGGCAGTGGCGGGCGATCTCCGCCGCCGGCACCCGCCCTGGCCGCAGCAGCCGTACCGCATCCCCGGCGAGCGGCTCGACCAGGGTCGACGGCGGTCCGCCGGGGCAGGAGCCACCGTCGTAGAGCGCGGCCTCGCAGCCAGGAGAGCCGGCGCCACCGGCCAGGAGCTCGCCCACCGCGCCCGGCTCCAGCAGGGGGTCCTCGCCGCTCCGGTTGGCGCTGGTCGCGGTCAGCGGGCGGCCGAGCTCGACCAGCAGGCGCCGCAGGCCCGCATGACCGGGGACCCGCACCGCGATGCTGTCACCGCCGGCAGCCGCCGGCAGGGGGACGGCGAGCGGCAGCGCGATCGACAACGCCCCGGGCCAGAACGCCGCCAGCCGATCGAGGATCGGCAGCGCGGGATCGACCCCTAAGGCGGCGAGATCTGCCCGCTCCGCCACCACCACCGGCAGCGGGCGCCCCCGCTCGCGCTCCTTCAAGCGATAGACCGCCTCGACCCCGGCAGCGTTCCCGGGATCGGCCCCCAGGCCATAGCTCGACTCGGTGGGGAATGCCAGGAGCCCGCCGCGGTCGAGGAGCGCGGCCAACCGCGCCACCGGCTCTCCCGGGCGCCAGACCGGCACGCCCGCGAGCGGGGCCGGAGCGGACGTCCACTCCGCGCACGGGGGCATCGCAGAGCTCGAAGGGGTGATGGGCAGGGGCAGGACAGAACCTCGCTGGTCGTGGCCGGGACCACCGCCCCGAGCGCTTTGAAGTCTAGCAGAAGCGGCGGTCCTGTAACTTTTCCGCCGCCCGGGGATCTCGTAGAGAGGAGGTGGAACGATGCTCCCGACGACCCAATCCCCCCCGGCGCTCTGCCTGCGCGGCGTGACCCGGCGCTATTCCTTCTTCGACTTCGGCCCACTCGACCTGGAAGCCGCCCCCGGCACCGTCTTGGGGCTCCTCGGCGTCAACGGCGCCGGCAAGTCGACGCTCCTGCGCACCATCCTCGGGCTGGTGTGACTTTTTATCTGCAGGGGAAAAAGCGAAGCTTTCTCTAAAGATCCCATGCTCGACTTCGCCACCCTTTATGCCGAGCACGCGCGGGACGTCCACCGCTTCGCGCTCTTCCTGTCCGGCGATCCGGCGCTGGCCGAGGACCTCCGCCCGCGGCCGGGGAGCCGGAGGCTCGGCGAGCACGGGTCCCGCGCCGAGCCCCATCGCCGCCAACGGGATCAGGGTCTTGCTCACCCTCTTGCCCTTCAACGCCAGTCTCCAAAGAGCTGGAAGCCGGCCCAGAAGAAGGGCGCCGAGGCGTCGATCTCCAGCGGCTGGCCATTGGCGGTCGTGATCCGGATCGGGTGGCGGATCAATTCGCTCTGTGCGGCTTTCCAGCACAGTGGGATCCGAAGCTTGGAATTCACGTGACTTGAAGTCGCGGCCGCACTGACCCTATAGTGAGTCGTATTAATTTAAATCATACCAACATGGTCAAATAAAACGAAAGGCTCAGTCGAAAGACTGGGCCTTTCGT
>JADMIO011040751.1_pt1 | contig 19484 bp, 12 predicted proteins | sample 8958161 | NCBI WGS metagenome assembly JADMIO01 (sample SAMN16585339, study PRJNA669376) | soil metagenome | isolation source: Crop rotation soil | place: USA: Cullars Rotation, Alabama | collected 2011
GGCCCAAGGTATTGCCCCAGTATTGAAGATAAGATTAATCGTTTTGCCGATAAAGAGAGACATCAGTTGTTTGTAGAGCCAGAAGGTTGGAATACGGTGGAGATTTATGTGAACGGATTTAGCACTTCGTTGCCCGAAGAGATACAGTACAAAGCTTTGAGCATGGTGCCGGGTTTTGAAAATTGCAAATTCTTCCGTCCGGGTTATGCCATTGAATACGATTATTTTCCACCTACGCAATTGAAGTTTACCCTAGAAACCAAACTGATCCGTAACCTTTTCTTTGCCGGACAAATTAACGGAACCACCGGATATGAAGAAGCGGCCTGCCAGGGCCTGATTGCGGGCATTAATGCACGTCAGAATGTTCAGGAAAAAGACCCCTTTGTATTGAAAAGAGATGATGCTTATATTGGCGTATTGGTGGACGACCTGATTAATAAAGGCACCGACGAGCCTTATCGGATGTTTACCAGCCGTGCCGAATTTCGCACCCTGATGCGGCAGGATAATGCCGATATGCGGTTGACCCAATTGAGCCATGATATAGGTCTGGCTTCGGAAGAAAGAGTGCATCGGCTAAATCGTAAAAAAGACGCGGTGAAAAAGATTAAAGACATCTTGGCCAAAACGACAGTTGAACCCTGTGAAATCAATCCTTTTTTGGAAGAAAATGGATTTTCTATCTTAAAAGAACGTACAAAATTGCAAAAAATACTCTTAAGACCTGATATTGGCTTAAAAGACCTTACTCTGGCCCTGCCCTCGGTACAACAAAATCTCAGTCTTTTCAACAAGGAAGAATGGGAGCAGGCCGAAATACAGGTGAAATACGAAACCTATATTGAAAAAGAAAAAGAAATGGCAATACGGATGAAAAATATGGACGATCTGAAAATACCTGAAAGCTTTAATTACGAAAAAGTGCAGGCCCTAAGCACCGAGGCTCGCCAAAAACTGACTAAAATTAAACCCCATAATCTGGGCCAGGCCAGCCGTATTTCAGGCGTTAACCCAAGCGATGTGCAGATTTTGCTGGTATATATGGGGCGGTGATTTTTTAATAGAGCAGTGAATTGACCATTTTTTAGGGTAAAAATATTTTTCAAAAAACTTTGTGTGAGTATGTATATTATAATGAATTTTTATATATAATTACATATTCTTAGAAATTAGGAAAAGTATCCATTTTATTGAAATGACAGATCGAGTTATTGAAGATGCAGGTCTTATTTTAGATCTTTATAAATTATACTGATACATCAAAAATTAGCTCCTCATATTCAAAGACAAACTTCTCGGGTATACATAAGATTTGAATCTATAATGAGAGTTAATATACTTCTGTTCCTGTCAGAATAAATTAGCTATTGCATATCAAAAAAAGAAAAATAGCGAGGCGCATCATTGATTTTTGTAATACAAGTCCGAACGGCTTCCTAAAAGTATACATGGTAAACGCGAAGATTATTTATATTCAAAATCACTTCCGAATCTACTCATTGCTGACCACATCCAGGAAATAAAAATCAGACTCCCGCTTTTCCTGGTCGTCATTGTTTGTTGTATGTTTTTTATGTACTATTTCTCCTGGCTGCACTTTCAGCGCTTTGCTGAAGTGAGGAGCATCAATTACCAGTGTATGAAATTCTCCGTTTTCGCCGCAAGGGTCTATGCCAGTGGGCAGGTCCCTTAAAAATTGGCGGTTGATATATCTCCCCAGAAAATCTTTACCCAGATAAAGGTTATTTACACACACGATCATGGCTTTGATCCCTACATCTTCTATTTCTTTTACCAGGCTTGCAGTGTTCTTTTTCCATAAGGGGAAAATAGCTTTTACATTTACTGTAGCCAATTGCGCTTCCCTGTATTTTCGCAAGTCTTCCAGAAAAATATCACCAAAGGCCAGAGTATGTACACCATTTTGTTTTATTTCCGAAACAGCGTTGTACATTACCTGATTATAGGCCTGCATGTCTGCATTTTCTTGCAGATATATTTTTTTCAGCGGTATACCCATTTGCTGCGCCTGCTGCTCTAGGACCTCTTCCCGAATGCCATGCATACTCACCCTGCCGTATGCTGCCGAAATGGTTGTTAATAAAGAGGTTACCTGGTAGTTGGCGTTTTTTTGCAAATAATAAAAAGCCAAGGCGGCATCTTTACCACTGCTCCAGTTAAGCGCTACGTGTTGCATTTTGTTTTTATCAGAAATAGGTTTATTAATAAATATCGCCCGTCACATCGCTGTTAAGTTCTGCAATATCTGGTTTGCTCACATAACTACCGTTGTACCTGAACTGTAGGTTTGCCGAGAGGCTTAACTTAAACATATTATCGCCGGCAAGCTTGCGCGGTATAAAAATGCCTCTCAATTCAAAAGTGCCAAACGGAAGGTTTTCATTGCGGGTGCGCAGGCCGCCGCCAATTCCGAAAAAGAAACCCGAATGGTCTGTCAGGCTTTGGTTGCGGCTAAGATAAGCAATATCGGCCGCTCCAAAGGGCGCCAGGCGGAAGCCAAAATATTTCTGTTCCAGAAAGAAAAAAGTTTCGCTTCTTAAAGCTATCCGGCAATCGCCAGAGGCCAGGTCAGAGTTGAAATTGCGCAAGCCTAATGTGTTATTAATGCGCAAGGGATTTAGCGCTACACGATTAAAAATGCTGGCATAACTGAAGCGAAAATATTGCCGTATCCGGGTATTTCCTGCATGCATCACTCGCGTAAAAAAGCTACCGCCCACTAACAGGCTTATATCCTGCATACGGCCCTGGTGCAAAAACACACCGCTGCGCACGAACAGCTCTGCAATATCCCTTTTATTCGAGACTACATAGCGGTAACCATCCACGCCCAGGTAGGGTCTCGACAGGGTTAGTTGTTTGTACCAGCCTGCGGTTATGGAAATGTTGAATCCAGAAGGAACATCTTCCGTAATGCCAAAGCCATAGATATATCTTGTTTTGTAATAATATTGCCGGAAAAGGCTAATGCTGGCCAAAGCTCCTTGCCTGGAATTGAATCGCTGGTCAAATATTTGTTCATCTACCTGGTGGGGCGTTTCAAAAAAATGATAATTGAAATACCGGAAACTGATAAACTTTTTTACGTGAAGTTTATGGTCGTTCAGGTATTTTTTTGCGCCGATATTATAACCACCCCAGACATCTGCCACCCCATATTCGTACCGGTAATAATCGCCTCCATAATCATTGGGATACATATTTAACGACCGGCCCTTCCCTACAATCAAGCCGCCCGCAAGCCTTTTGTATTGCGATACCAAAGGCCGCTCTAATTGCAGCAGGAAAAATTCTTCATCTTCTCTTCTATCATAAATATTCTTTGTGATTTTGCCAAAATTGAAAGCCGCATTTACAAACGAACCTCCAATATTATTATAACCGTAGCCGGCATCAAAAGCCCATTCAGGCTCTCTGCGCGAATCGTGCAAAACAGTGAAGGAGACCTTTTGGCCAGTGCCCAGCAAGTTGTTGTTGGAAAGCCCCAAACGCTGCCGCAAAGGGCTTAACCCACCTGTAGCAGGAGCATAAGCAAAAATGTCTTTGGTTACCACAATGATATCTAAAGAATCGGATGAGCTGGTAGCTCTATTTATCAAAATACGACTATCTTGAATGAAGCCAATGGTACGTAGGTGCCTTTCATTATCTGCTGCGAGGTATGGGTTAAAAGCAGTTCCCTCCCTGAGGTATATATTGCGTAATATGGTCTGGTTGCGGGATTTGGCGTGAACGGCATTTAAGATACGCGTACCAAAATAAATAAAATCGCTGGCGGAATCGGATATATTTTTTTCAAAACCCAATTGCTCTGCTTTAATACTCCTTATTATTTTGCCCTCGTAAGGCAGCAAGGCATCAGTATTCAATACCGTCACGCTTTCTCTGCGCCCGATAGTATCGCGCCCGAAGCTGCTGCGAATGTCCCAGAAAATTTTGCCCGCTAAAGTTCTTTTCTTTACGACAACGCTATCTTTTACCTGCCCATAAACCCCCTCGTATGCAATGCATATAAAAAATAAAAGAAGAATATTTTTGAAAAAAAATGGCATGATTAAGCAATATAGGGAAAGGCGCTTAAATAAATAAAAAGTTATTTATTGGCTTTACCTTGGTTTCGATCAAAAAATAAAGACATTGTTTAACGCCCCATGCATTAAACACAAAAGGAAAAATTACCTTTGTTTAGAGAAATCGACAGGATGTATTCTAAAATATAAAAAAATGCCAACGGCAGTTATTACAGGGGCCACAAAAGGAATAGGAAGAGCTATTGCAGAAAAATTATTGAAAGAAGGGTTTGATATAGCCATCTGCGCAAGGTCGATTAATGATCTGCACGACCGGCGTGACGGGTGGAAAATGACTTATCCCGATCGGCAAATATTTATACAGAGCATAGATGTTCAAGAAAAAATGCAGGTAAAAGATTTCGCCCGAAATATGCTCCATACTTTTACAAACATAGACATATTGGTTAATAATGCTGGCCTGTATCTTCCTGGCAAACTGGCTACGGAAGCTGAGGGCCAATTAGAAGGTCTTATGGACACAAATGTGTATAGCGCTTACCACCTCACGCGCGCCCTGTTGCCATTAATGAAAGAACAAAAACGCGGTCATATATTTAACATATGTTCGGTTGCTGCACTACAAGCCTACCCTAATGGCGGGGCTTATAGTATCAGCAAATATGCCTTGCTGGGCTTTAGCGACAATCTGCGATACGAATTAAGAAATGATGGCATTAAAGTTACGGCCATCAGCCCCGGTGCCGTATGGAGCAATAGCTGGAGCGGCAGCGGCATATCTCCCGAACGTATCATGAAGGCAGAGGATATTGCAAATATATTGTGGAGCGCCTATACTTTATCGGATCAGGCCACCGTGGAAAACATTGTAATAAGACCGCAATTAGGGGATTTGTAGTTAGAGATGAGGCTTAAAACTTTATGACATTTTATCCCTACACAAATTTTGGTTTTATACAAAAAATATTTACTTTTGTGCTGATTTTCGGAAAGAGCGGGGGCTATTAAAGCCCCCTTCTTCGTTTTAAAAATTAATTGCGCACATCTTTGCGCCTTTTAAGTTGTGATGGAAAATAGTATGGACAACCAAATTAGGAAAATGTTGAACACTCTTATAGAGGATTCAGCTTTGTTTCTGGTAGATTTAAAAATAAAACCGGGAAACAATATAAAAATATATTTGGACGGCGATAGCGGGGTAACGATTGATGCGGTTTCTAAAATCAATAAAGTTTTATATAAACAGGTGGAAGAAAGCGGCCTGTTTCCTGATGGTAATTTTTCGATGGAAGTAAGTAGCACAGGGGTAGATGAGCCGTTAAAATTTTTGCGGCAATACAAAAAGAATATTGGCCGTAAAGTAGAAGTAACTCTGAACGAAGGCGGCACAAAAGAAGGCATCTTAAAAGAAGCCACCGAAGCGGCAATAGCCATAGAGGAAACCATAGGAAAGAAAAAAGAAACAAAAAATACCATAATTGCTTTTGGCGAAATAAAAAAGACCGTAGTGCAAATAATCTTTTAATTCACAAAATAGAATTAAGAAGAACAATTAAGACAACAATTTATAATTCATTATTCGAAATTAAAAAATGGCAAGTATTAACCTTATTGAATCCTTTCAGGATTTTAAAGAGGCGGAAAATATTGACCGCCCTACACTTATGAAGGTGTTGGAAGATGTATTCAAAACCTTACTGCGCAAGAAATATGGCTCTGACGAGAACTTTGACGTAATCGTTAACGATCAGACGGGTGATCTGGAAATATTTCGCCGCCGCCTTATTGTAGAAGATGGCTTTTCGGAAGACGACCTGGCAGAAGTTGAACTTGCCGAAGCGTTGAAACATGATCCTGACTATACCGTAGGCGAAGAGCTTTATGAAGAAGTGAACGTTTTTGACTTCGGCCGACGTGCTATATTAGCCGCCAAGCAAACATTGGCTGCACGCATCAGCGACCTGAAAAAGAACAACCTGTTGCAAAAATATGCAGACCGTGTTGGCGAAATTATTTCGGGCGAAGTATATCAAATTTGGCGTAAAGAATTGATGCTGCTTGATGACGACAACAACGAGCTGCTGCTACCTAAGTCTGAACAAATTCCCGGCGACTTTTTTAAGAAAGGAGAACCCATACGCGCCGTAGTAAAGAAAGTGGAAATGCGTAACAATACACCAGTTATTATCCTTAGCCGCACACATCCTTCTTTCCTCGAAAAATTGCTGGAAATAGAAGTGCCCGAAATATTGGATGGCCTCATTACCGTAAAAAAAATAGTGCGCGAACCTGGCGAACGCGCCAAAGTAGCTGTGGAAAGTTATGATGACCGGATTGATCCTGTTGGTGCTTGCGTAGGTATGAAAGGTAGCCGCATTCATGGCATTGTGCGCGAGTTGCACAACGAAAATATAGACATAATCAATTATACCGCCAATACCCAATTGCTTATCCAGCGCGCGTTGACGCCTGCTAAAGTGAACCGTATAGACATTAATACGGAAAAACAGCATGTAGATGTATATATGGATACAGATCAGGTTTCGCTGGCCATTGGTAAAAAAGGCGTGAACATTAAGCTCGCCCAGCAGTTAACAGGTTATGGCATTGACGTATTCCGCGATGTAAAAGAATCGGCAGACTTTGATATTGATCTGGAAGAATTCAGCGATGAAATTGAAGAATGGATTATCCAGGAATTTAAAAAGGTAGGTTGTGATACGGCATTGAGTGTACTCGACCTTTCTGTGGAAGAACTCATTCGCCGTACAGATCTGGAAGAAGAAACCGTGCGTGATGTTCGCCGTATATTAGAAGCTGAATTTGAGGGAGATGGAAGTGGAGCATAATAATTCAGCGTTATTTAAATATTCAAACCACCGCAACAGTAGGGAAATTGACTACATTTGCAGGTTTATACTATAGATACTGCTCTCTTTGGTTTTCAACCGGACACAAAGATGGGCCATGTTCAATAAAAATTGCCGGAAGGAATGCACCCGAAAGCCTATAAGGTTGAAGCTAATTAAAGAATGTCCATAGGAACAAATACACCTCGCTTATTGGCCGCAGCCAAAGAATTTAACATCGGAAAAGAAACACTCATTGAGTTTCTTAAAGGGAAAGGTTTTGAAATAGATGCAAGCAAACCCACAGCAAAACTCAGTGAAGAAATGTATCAATCGTTGCAGGCTGAATTTGCAACCGACAAAGCAGCCAAACGCAAGAGCGATGCTATCGCTTTGCCCAAAGGCTCGCTGACAGATACGCTGCACAAATCTCCAGAACAACTTGACATTACAGCAAAAGATAAAAAAGAAGAGAAAGCCGAACCTAAAAAGGTAGAAAAACCTGTAGAACCAGAAGCCCCCTTACCGAAACCTGAAGTAGAACCAGCGCCTAAGCCCAAACCGGAAATAGAAAAACCCCAACCCGAACCTAAAGCAGAACCACTTAAGCCCAAGAAGACACCGGAAGCTGACCCCGAACCATTGGCAAATAAAGCAACAGACACGCCAGAACATATAGAACTACAATCGCCCAAGCTCGAAGGCCCCAAGGTGCAGGGCAAAATAAATCTGGAAAACCTTAATGCAAGTACCCGCCCCAAAAAGAGCGTTGCTTCCGGGAAAAAAGAAACCACTCCAAAGGAAGAGGTAGCTCCCTTGCAAAACATAGAAGAGCCTAAGGAAATAAAGGAAGAAGAACAACCTATTGCACCTCCTACGGTCGAAAACAATATTAGCAATATTACAGAACCCGATGCACCGGAACATATTGAGATGAAGGCCCCCAAGCTGGAAGGTCCAAAGGTTATCGGTAAAATTGTTTTGCCCATAAATACAGTTGGAGGTAAACAGGAGCACAAAGACAAACGCCAACGTAAACGCATACCACTGGAAAGTAAAAAACCAGGAACGGACAGCCAGCAAGGCCAACAACGCGTACAAGGTGGTAACGGACAGCAGGGAAGCGGCTTTCAAGGCAACAGAAATAATAACAGACCAGGAAATAATCAAGGGCAGGGAAGTCCCTATGGTCAACGAAAGGATACACGCACGGGCTTTCAGGGCGGACAAAACCGTGGTAACGATACGCGGACAGGCGTAAACAGAAACGCGCCTGTTGCTGCCCAGGAAATAGACGCTAAAGCAATACAGGATAAAATACGCGAAACCCAGGCAAAGCTTTCGGGTGGTGGGGCGCGTAATAAAAATCTTAAAGCCAAATACCGCCGCAACAAGCGGGAGGAAATGGCCGAAAAACGTGCCGCTGCCGAACAGGCTAACGATGGCAGCCTCATACAAGTCACCGAATTTATTTCAGTAAGCGAACTGGCCAATTTGCTTGAAGTAAGTTTTGCCGATATTATTAGCAAATGCATGAGCTTGGGCATAATGGTTTCTATTAACCAACGGCTGGATGCAGAAGTGATAGAATTGGTAGCCAGCGAATTTGACCGTGAGGTCGAATTTATTAACCTCGAAGAACGTGCAGATGACGAAGAAGAAGAACTGGACAACCCGGAAGACTTGGAAGCCCGCGCCCCAATCGTTACCATTATGGGCCATGTTGATCATGGTAAAACCTCGCTCCTGGATTATATCCGTAATGCAAGCGTAGTAGCTGGCGAAGCCGGCGGCATTACCCAGCACATTGGCGCATATAAAGTAAAAGCAGGTTCGGGCAAAGAAATTGCATTTCTCGATACGCCCGGCCACGAAGCATTTACCGCCATGCGGGCACGCGGTGCCAAAGTAGCCGATCTGGCGGTAATTGTTGTCGCTGCCGACGATGCCATTATGCCTCAAACCCGCGAAGCAATTTCGCATGCGCAGGCGGCCAACCTGCCTATGATTTTTGCCCTTAACAAAATAGATAAAGAAGGAGCTAATCCCGATAAAATAAGGGAGCAACTTTCAGCCATAAATATATTGGTGGAAGAATGGGGAGGCAAATACCAGAGCCAGGAAATTTCAGCAAAGAAGGGAACAAATATTGACCTTTTACTGGAGAAAATATTATTGGAAGCAGAATTGTTGGAGCTAACCGCTAACCCTAATAAGGAAGGTATGGGTTCTATCATAGAAGCTTCATTGGATAGAGGTCGTGGTTATGTGTCTACTGTATTGGTGCAAGCCGGCGTGTTGAATGCAGGCGATATGATTGTTTCCGGTCAGTATTTTGGTAAAATCAAAGCCATGTTTAATGAAAGAGGCCAAAAGATTACCACTGCGGGGCCATCTACGCCAGTGCAGGTATTAGGTCTTAATGGCGCGCCGCAGGCAGGTGAAAAATTTAAAGTTTTTACCGATGAATCGGAAGCCAAAAACATTGCCAACCATCGGGCCCAAATCATGCGCGAACAAGGGCTACGCAGCCGCAAACATATCACTTTGGATGAAATTGGCCGTCGTTTGGCGTTGGGCAATTTTAAAGAACTTAACGTTATTATCAAGGCCGACTTTGACGGCTCTGCCGAAGCGTTAAGCGATTCCCTACAAAAACTTTCTACAGAAGAAGTAGTAGTGAATGTAGTATTGAAAGGCGTAGGCCGGATTACAGAAAGTGATGTGATGCTGGCCAGCGCATCAGACGCCATTATGCTAGGCTTCCAGGTGCGCCCTTCGCCGCAAGCGGCAAAACTGGCTGAACAGGAAAACATTGAAATACGCTACTATTCCATCATATACGATGCCATTGCAGAAATTAAGGCAGCCATGGAAGGAATGTTGGAACCAACATTGGAGAAAAAAGTGGTGGGCAATATTGAAATTCGTGAGGTGTATAAAATTAGCGGCGTAGGCACTATTGCCGGCTGTTATGTGTTGGACGGCAAATTTACCCGTAATACCAGAATCAATATCATCCGCGACGGCATTGTGGTACATACCGGCGAGCTAGCCTCCCTCAAGCGTTTTAAAGACGATGTGAAGGAAGTGAATGCAGGTTACGAATGCGGTTTGAGCATTCGTAATTACAACGATATACAAGTTGGCGACATCCTTGAAGGATATGAAGAAGTAGAAGTGAAACGGAAATTGGTGTAGCGCTTGTCTTGTTTTCTTTACTTTGAACAGCCCAACGATCAGTCAGGAATATTTGTCATTACAAAATGAAAAATACCTATGAACATGGGAAAAATAATATTCTTTATCACATTACTAGGTATGACACATACCTGTTGTTACTCCCAGCTTTATCAACCTGTTACCCATCTTTCGGGTACACAAAATGTAAATGGGCGTAGTGTAACGGTAACACCAAGTCCTACAGGATCTTCCTCTTATCTTGACTACTGCGGCCTAAGTCCGTATTGGATTGGTTTGTATGGCCCGGATATCTTCGTTGATAATCCTGGTAGTTATACTTTCGCATTTATAAGACCTGTAGCGGCTGTCAGGATAAGATTATCGGCGCTTGATCCAAAGGAAATCGTTTCATTTACCATAAATGGTGTTCCATACATACTTACAGCTGCTAACCTTTCCGTTTTTACAGGTAACTGTAATCAATCGCAAGCCATAATTGTCGGCGGTAATCTTGAGTGCCCTCCTGGTACTCAACCAGGCGATGGCCACGGCGGAGAGGTCAATATATCAGGCCCTATTGATTCTATAAAAGTTCATGCCAATGGCGAGGAAAATGGGACAGTTTTCAGTATGGCTTTTCTGGGTTATGGACTTGATGTTAGTAGCAATTCGCCAGTATGTCAGGGAGATACTTTAAAATTTTTTGTTGTTCCCCCTACTACAGGAGTAAATTATTCCTATTCCTGGACAGGTCCCGGCGGCTTTAGCTCTAATGTGCAAAATCCGATGATACCCATTGCTGATCTTAGTGATGGAGGTGTTTATACAGCAACTGCAACATCAACCACCGACACGCTTACGGGTTCAACGTCCGTCACCATAATACCTCTACCGGTAACAAAAATAGATTACAACCAACCTCTTTGTGCGGGCTCTGATCTTTTGCTTTCAGACACGTCCACATTTCCAGGTCTCGGCTATAATTGGCAAGGCCCCAATGGTTTCAGCAGTTCAGACCCCCGCCCTGTGATACCTAATATGCAGCAATCCAATGCGGGGTTGTACACATTGACATTGACCACTAACCCCGGTGGATGTTCCTACATGGCAGAAGCGGCGATCAGTGTTCTTCAACCCTCACATTTTAGCTTTACAAAAGCAATATGCCCCTACGAATTCTTCTTTTTTAATAATATATCTTGCGCCGCTCCAGGTACCTACTATGATACATTAAGATCTGCCAACAGCTGCGATTCTATTATAACATTAAACCTTGTTGCCTTGCCCGTACCAGAAGTGGTTATTTCGGTCAACCAAGATATCCCTTTATGTATCGGTGATTCCATCCTCTGTATTGCCAATGGTGCAGACGATTACCAATGGTATCGCGATGGCCGTGTATTGGGCAACGGCGATAGAGAACTTATTTATTTGCCAAACCTGTCCAACAAAGTGACTGTTGTAGGAAAGTCTATGAATGGTTGTCTTGATTCTACGGTAATGGTTGTCCATACAAATCCTTGCTGTGAACTCTTCGCGCCCAATGCTTTCACTCCCAATGCCGACGGAACTAATGACGGGTACGGTCCTGAAAGCAATGGCAATTTTAATGGTTATCAAATGTCCATATTTAACCGTTGGGGGCAGGAAGTTTTTACTACTTTTAATTTAATGGATAAATGGAATGGCACTTATAAAGGGCTACTTTCAGATGCTGGAACTTATTTTTACTATATAAGAGCTAAGTGCCTTGATGGCAGGGAACTCGTACGCAAAGGAGATGTAGTATTGCTAAGGTAAAGGACACATGCTTTTATCGGTCTTACTATTGCACATTATCTACTGATAGTCCGCCCATTTCTTTACCTTTGCGCCTCATATGAAGAAGCGATTAGCGATATTAGGCTCAACGGGTTCTATTGGTACGCAGGCATTGGAAGTGATAGAAGCTCATCCCGATTTGTTTTCCGTAGAAATATTAAGCGCTCATCGTAATGCCGATCTGCTTATACAACAGGCGGGCAAATATCAGCCTAATGCCGTAGTAGTAACGGATGAGGCACAGTATGAAAAGGTAAAGAAGGCGCTGGATAATACAACAATAAAGGTTTTTGGCGGTTCAAAGGCGCTATGCGAAGTGGTGCAATGGGATGACGTAGATATGGTTCTTGCCGCTATCGTTGGTTTTGCAGGGTTGCATTCTACACTTGCTGCTATTGATGCCGGCAAGCAGATAGCCATAGCTAATAAAGAAACGCTGGTGGTGGCTGGCCAAATAGTGATGCAGCGGGCAAAGGATAAAAATATATTGCTGTTGCCCGTTGACAGTGAGCATTCGGCTTTGTTTCAATGCCTCGTGGGCGAGCGTTTGGATACGGTGGAAAAGATAATTCTTACCGCTTCGGGCGGGCCTTTCCTAGGTAAGAAAACCAATTTTCTGGTGAATGTGAAAAAAGATCATGCCCTGCAACACCCTCAATGGACCATGGGCGCCAAGATTACCATAGACTCGGCAACGCTGATGAATAAAGGCTTGGAGATGATCGAAGCCAAATGGTTGTTCGGCTTGCAGAATGAGCAGGTTGATGTTGTTATTCATCCGCAATCCATCATACATTCTCTGGTACAGTTTAAAGACGGATCGCTCAAGGCACAGCTGGGCTTGCCCGATATGAAGCTGCCCATACAATATGCCCTTGGTTTTCCGCAACGATTGGAAAATAATTTTAAACGATTTGATTTCAGGGATTTTACCCAATTCAACTTTGACCAGCCCGATTACAAAACCTTTCGTAACCTTGCGCTGGCCAAAGATGCTATGTACAAAGGAGGCAATGCTACTTGTGTGTTAAACGCGGCCAACGAAATAGTGGTGCATGCATTTTTACACAACAAAGTAGGCTTTTTGGAAATGAACGATATTATAGAAAAAGCATTGAACGATATTTCTTTTATCGAAAAACCAACATTAGCAGAATTGGAACAGACTGATGTCGAAACGCGAAAGCTCACCGAAAAATTGGTTAAAAACAGCCAGCTCTATAATTAAACTTAATAATATCTACAATTTAATACTATAAAATATGTCAGGAGTTTGGGTACAGGTTTTGCAATTTATAATGGCCTTGTCTTTGTTAATTGTATTGCACGAAGCAGGCCATTTTTTCTTTGCCCGTTTGTTTAAAACAAGAGTTGAAAAATTTTATTTATTCTTCGATTTTCTTTTTCCTTTCAGTAATGTGCTCCCTTTCTCTTTATTCAAAAAGAAAATAGGAGAAACAGTTTGGGGCATAGGCTGGTTCCCGCTGGGCGGCTATGTAAAAATAGCCGGCATGGTAGACGAAAGTATGGATAAAGAACAATTAGCAAAGCCGCCTGAACCTTGGGAGTTTCGTTCCAAAAAAGCATGGCAAAGATTATTGATTATGCTGGGCGGCATTATTGTTAATGTGCTGCTCGCGTTTATTATCTATGCCATGATATTATTTGGATGGGGGCAAAAAAGAGTGCCATTGAGTGAACTGAAAGCGGGCATTATGGTAAACGATTCGCTTGCTTATAAACTAGGGTTCCAGGATGGAGATAAAATTATTGCCGTAAATGGTAAGCAACTGCATTATTACGACGAAGTAATGGCCTCCTTATTTCAGCCAGATGCCGAAGTAATAGTTAATAGAAATGGCATTGAAAAAACATTGGTATTTCCCGTAAATTTTGCAGAACAATTAATAGAAAATAAAAAAACACAACTCTTTACCATCCCTATGCCAACCATTGTCGATAGCGTGCAAAAGGCCGGCAATGCCGAAAAAATACTGGCCAAAGGCGATAAGATCATAGCAGTTAACGGAGCGAATGCCATCTATTTTCAAAATGTCAAGAAAATATTGTCAGAACATAAAAATGACACGGTACAATTATCGTTTATTAGAAATGGCAAAGAACTTACTTTGCCTGTTAAAGTTAACGACTCTGGCAGCATCGGATTTTTTACTTTAGTACCTGAGAAATATGAAGATGGTGAAAAAATGGGAATGTATAAAATGGAGACAAAAACCTATGGCTTCTTTGAATCTTTTCCGGCTGGCGTAAAAATGGCTATGGATAAACTTAACTTTTATGTACAGCAATTCAAACTTATTTTAAACCCTAAAACGGGCGCCTATAAAGGTCTTGGCGGTTTCGATTCCATGCGTAAAATATATGCGCCGGAGTGGGATTGGCAACACTTCTGGACGGTCACAGCTTTTCTTTCCATTGTCCTTGCTTTTATGAATCTGTTACCCATTCCCGGCCTCGATGGCGGCTATGTGGTATTTACCCTCATCGAAATGATTACGGGAAGAAAAGTGAACGAAAAAGTGCTGGAAGTAGCCACCACCATAGGCCTTGTGCTTTTGCTAGGCCTTATGCTCTATGCCAATGGAATGGATGTTTTACGAATCTTTAAAAAATAACAGCGTTCTTCATAAAAAAATTCCTCGTTTGTAAGACGGGGAATTTTTTTATGTACAGAAATAAACTATTGATGAAATAAATGGCATGAGCCCCAGATTACAATCATCTCTTCCCTAAACTAACAGATATTTGCAATGTCAAAAAAATCAATCAATATCAGCCCGATGAGTCGTTACAAAATATTGCTAGTGATGATAACTTTATTATTCTATAGTTTGAATGGCTATGCCCAAAAGAGTTATAGCATTTCGGGCATGGTGAAAGATAACGTGAACGGAACGCTTATAGGCGCCACCGTTACTTTACGGAATAATGGAGGCTCGGTAGTTGCAGGTACATCTGTTGATGTTGAGGGTCATTTTGTTTTGAGTGATATACCGGCGGGTTCCTATAAATTAAACATCTCTTACCTTGGCTTTGATGATTATAACAGAGACATCAGTGTGGTTGATGGTGAAGTAAATCTGGGCATCATCAAAATGGGAATGACTAAATCTACTGCCTTGAACGAGGTGAAAATTGTTGAAAAAACACCCCCGGTGCAACAGAAACAAGACACTACGCAATTCAACGCCGGATCTTTTAAAGTGAACCCTGACGCAACGGCCGAAGACTTGATAAGTAAAATGCCGGGCATGAATTTGAGTGGTGGAACGCCCCAGGCACAAGGCGAACCAGTAGCCAAGGTTTTGGTGGATGGGAAACCGTTTTTTGGTAACGATCCCTCTTCTTCTTTAAAAAACCTGCCTGCCGAAGTAATTGATAAAATACAAGTGTATGACGAAAAAAGCGAACAGGCGCAGTTTACAGGGTTTGACGATGGCAATACCTCAAAGACCATTAATATCATTACCAAGCAGGGTAAACGCGAAGGCATTTTTGGAAAATTGTATGCAGGCATTGGGGCCGATAGCGCTCAGCTTAATGGCGGCAGCGATGGGTATAAGTATAACGCCGGAGGAAACATCAACTATTTTCAAGGAAACAGGAGAATTAGCCTTATAGGCCAAACCAATAACATCAATATCCAGAATTTTTCTTCCCAAGACCTGTTGGGCATTTCGGGTGGTAGTGGCGGTAGGGGCTTTGGCGGTCGCGGAGGAAGCAGTGGTGGAGTTGGTGCTTTTGGCGGTGGTGGAAGCGGAGGTAATTTTACGCTTGCTACGCAAAGCGGTATTTCCAAAACAAATGCAGCAGGCTTAAACTATACTGACAAATGGGGGAAGAAGATAGACATTACGGCAAGTTATTTTTTCAATAATAGTAATAACACTACCAATCAGGTTACTCAAAAAAAATATATGCTGAACGGCCTTGCAGGACAGGTTTATAATGAAACCAGCAAGGCCGTTACAGAAAACGATAATCATCGTTTTAACCTGCGGCTCAACTATACAATTGACTCCTTCAATTCCATATTGTTCATTCCCTCATTTTCAGCGCAGCGCAATAAAAGTAGTTCCAATTTACTGGGGCAAACTTTAAAGAACGAGAGCGGGGCTAATTTACTGAATCAAACCATCAATAATTATAACAGCGACCTTTCGGGATATAACCTAAACAACATGTTGCTGTTCCGGCATAAGTTTGAGAAAAAAGGCCGCACACTTTCCTTGTTTGCCAATGGAGGTTATAATAAAAATGATGGAGCCAGCAGCCTATATGCCCAAAACCTACTGGGCGATGGCGCGATGGATACTTTAGATCAGGAAACTGATATTAATAAAAACGGCTGGAATATAAATTCCAACGTTAATTATAGCGAGCCGCTTTCTAAAAAAAGTTTTTTACAAATACAATATGGACTTAATTACCAGCAAAACAAATCGGATAAAAGAACATATAATTTATCACACCAAACCAACGATTATACTTTGGTGGATAGCTTGCTCAGCAATACTTTCAGTACAGGCTATGCAACTCATAAAGGTGGCTTAACCTATCGCTATATGGATTCCAGTTATAACTTTAATATTGGTGTAGAATTTCAAAATGCAAGCTTGGATAATGAACGGATTTTGCCTTATAGTAATACGCTGAAACGTTCGTTCAACAACGTAATGCCATCGGCAAGGTTCCAATACAATTTTGACAGAAAAAAAACATTACGCTTATTTTATCGCACCTCAACCAATGCGCCATCTATCGATCAGTTACAGGATGTGGTTAATAACACAAATCCCTTGCAGCAATCTTCGGGCAATCCCAGTCTGGTACAATCCTATCAGCACAACCTTTCCGTAAGGTATAATGCCACCAATACTAATACGGGCAGCACTTTTTTTGCTTTACTTTCGGGTACGGCCACGCAAAACTATATTGGTAATAACACTACCATTGCCACCACCGACATGATTATTGATAACATCCATCTTACGCCGGGCGCGCAGTTCAGTCGGCCTTATAATATGAATGGCTATTACAACCTACGCAGCTTTGTTACTTATGGCGTGCCGCTTTCTACATTAAGATCCAATTTCAATATAAATGGAACTTTGGCTTATGCACGCACCCCTGGCATCATTAACGACCAGAAGAACTATGCCAACAATACTACACTGGGCCTTGGTTTAGTATTAAGTAGCAATATCAGTGAAAAAATAGATTTCACACTTTCATCCAATCCTACCTATAACCTGGTGCGCAACACGTTGAATGCAGGCGCTAATAATGAATTTTTCAACCAGGCAAGCCGTCTTTCGCTCAACTATATTTTCTGGAAAGGAATTGTATTCAATACCGAGCTAAACTATCAATATAATGCCGGCCTGGGTGCGGGCTATAACCAAAACTATTTGTTATGGAACATGAGCCTTGCCAAAAAATTGTTTAAAAAACAACAAGGCGAAATCAAACTACTGGTATACGACCTGCTGAAACAAAATGCCAGCGTGGCATCCACCGTTACCGACGCTTATATTCAATACACCCAAACCAATGTGCTGCAACAATACTTCATGCTGACTTTTACGTACAACCTGCGCTTCTTTAAAGGCGGCGCTTCCATGAAAGATATAGAAGGCAACAAGAGCAATTTTATGCCACAAGGAGGTCCGGGCTTAATGGAGCTGCCACCTTATGGAGGGCATTAAAATGGTTATGTTTTCAGGAAGGAAAGTAACTTTACCATTAACAGTTCAGTCTTGAAGATGACATTATATGCATTCGCAAAAAAAAGAAAATAAGCCCAATCTTTTACTGAGTATATTGGGTAATAAATGCCCCAGATGCCGCAAAGGCAACTTATTTGTCCGCCGTAATCCTTACCACTTAAAACAAATTACCCAAATGCCAGAAGCCTGTTTGGTATGTGGGCAACCCACCGAACTGGAAGTCGGGTTTTATTATGGAACAGGTTTTGTAAGCTACGCTTTATCCATATTATTCAGCATCATAAGCCTTGTATTTTGGATTAGCATCATTGGCATCTCCCTGCATGATAATCGTATATTCTGGTGGCTGGGCATTAATATTTTGCTTACTATTTCGATACAGCCTCTTTTGATGCGTCTTTCACGTTCCATATGGATCGCTTTCTTTGTAAAATATGAAAGTACAGCCTCCGGCGAAAAGTGAATGATAAATGTTCCTCAATACAACGGTTGTTGAGGTTACCTTATGTCGGTTTATGAGCCTGTCGAAGCAACATTATTTCTCGTCATTTACCTTCGGTGAAGAAAAGTTCGACAAGCTCAACGACCTCGATTTTTTCAGTTGCTGAGGCCTGCCGAAGCCTAAAATGCATTGCATTTTTTAAAAGTATCTTGCCTGTTCCAGGTAATTTTTCAGGTAGTCTTCCATGCCTTCTTCGAGGGTGTAAAATTTGTTAGGATAGCCTGCCGCTTTAAGTTTATCCATATCGGCTTCTGTATAATATTGGTAGTTGGCGCGTATGTCGTTAGGTATGTCTATATACTCAATTTTTCCCGGCACATTTAATACCTGAAACAGGGTATGAGCCAGGTCGTTAAAGGTGCGTGCCTTGCCCGTTCCCAGATTATAAATGCCGTTCGATGGTTGTTGTTCCATCATCCATATACATACTTGCAACACATCTTTTACATAAACGAAATCTCTAAGCTGGTCGCCATCTTTATATTCGGAATTGTGCGAGCGGAACAGGCGTATATAACCACGCTCCTTGATTTGCTGGTAGGCATGAAAAACAACGGAAGCCATCCTGCCTTTATGGTACTCGTTAGGGCCGTATACATTAAAAAATTTCAATCCTGCCCAAAAAGGCGGTTGCCTTTTTTGCTCCCATGCCCATAGGTCAAATTCATTTTTGGAAATGCCATAGGCGTTCAAGGGTTTTAGTTCGGCAATTTTACTTTCGTCATCGGCATAGCCTTGTTCGCCAAGGCCATAAGTTGCAGCCGATGAAGCATATACCAAAGGAATATTATTTTCTACGCAATATTCCCATAAGTCTTTGGAGTAATCCAGATTCAGTTTTCTGAAAATTTCGTAATCGGGATTAGTAGTGTCGTTGCGGGCGCCTATATGGTAAATGTATTTAATAGTATCGGTATGGGTTTTCAACCATTCGAAAAACTGTTCGCGATGTACTTTGTGCAGGTATTTTTTTCCTTTAAGATTCCATACCTTTTTTTCATCAGAGAAATCATCGACCAATACCAATTGTTCATAGCCCATGCTGTTTAAATGTGCCGTAAGGCAACTACCAATGAAACCGGCGGCGCCGGTTATGGCAATCACTTCTTCTTTTCCCATAAGTTAGTTGATGGATGAATTAATGATGCGCTTCTTCAGAAGAAGGCATGGTTGCGGGGGCTTTTTCATCATGCTGTTCAGCAGGTTTGGCTCTGTTGTGTGGTGTTTCGGCCGGGGCTTGTTCGGCATTATGTTTCGGCTGGGCGGCATGTTCGCCGGCAGCTTCATGGCTTTTCTTTCCAGCACATTGGGATCCTAAGCTTAG